>OGCQ01000301.1_pt1 | contig 87043 bp, 86 predicted proteins | sample 1570161 | NCBI WGS metagenome assembly OGCQ01 (sample SAMEA4384402, study PRJEB24528) | human gut metagenome | reverse complement strand
AAACCTCGCATTCAGCAAGGTTTTTTATGCTTTTTTCATTATTTTATTCATTCTTGCCCGTTACAGCGGCAATTTTTCTCTCTTTATACTCTTTATAACAGTCATGATCGATCGCATCACGGATCTCTTCCATCATTGTATTATAGAAATACAGATTATGAAGCACACACAGACGCATTCCCAGCATTTCTTTTGCTTTTAACAGATGTCTGATATATGCTCTTGAATAATTGCGGCATGCCGGGCACTGGCATCCTTCTTCAATCGGTCTGTCATCCAGCTCAAATTTGGCATTGAACAGATTAAGTTTTCCATGATTCGTGTACACATGTCCATGTCTTCCATTTCTGCTTGGGTACACACAGTCAAAGAAATCTACGCCTCTGTCAACTGCTTCCAGAATATTCACCGGAGTTCCGACTCCCATCAGATAAGTCGGTTTATGATCTGGAAGATGGGGAACAACTGCATCCAGGATCCGGTACATCTCTTCATGAGATTCACCGACTGCCAGTCCGCCAACCGCATATCCATCCAGATTCAGTTTTGAAATCTCATCCGCATGTTTGATGCGGATATCTTCATATACTCCGCCCTGATTGATTCCAAAAAGCATCTGATGCTTATTAATTGTATCCGGAAGCGAATTCAGGCGTTCCATTTCTTTTTTACATCGTACAAGCCATCTGGTCGTACGCGCCACAGATTTTTCTATATATTCCCTGTCAGCTACACTCGACGGGCACTCATCAAATGCCATCGCTATCGTAGATGCCAGATTCGACTGAATCCGCATACTCTCTTCTGGCCCCATAAATATTTTATGTCCGTCAATATGGGAATTGAAATACACTCCCTCTTCTTTGATTCTGCGCAGTCCCGCAAGTGAAAACACCTGAAATCCGCCCGAATCGGTAAGAATCGGCTTGTCCCAATTCATAAATTTGTGAAGTCCGCCCAATTTTTTTACCACTTCGTCTCCCGGACGCACATGTAAATGATAAGTATTTGATAATTCTACCTGCGTCTTTATCTCCTGCAAATCCGTAGTTGCCACAGCCCCTTTAATTGCAGCTGCCGTACCGACATTCATAAACACGGGGGTCTCGATGACCCCATGTACCGTATGCAGCCGTCCTCTTTTTGCAAGGCCGTCTTTTTTGATTAATTCATACATGATTATATTTCCTTTTTCTCTAATTATGTACTACCACCGGTGTTCCTGCCGAAATAAGTTCGAATAATTTTCCGGCCATCTCAGGCGGCATGTTTACACATCCATGTGATCCATTTGTCTGATACCTGCTGCCTCCAAATGTAGGCTGCCATGATGCATCATGGAAACCGACACCTCCGTTAAACGGCATCCAGTATTTTACAGGCGTCTCATACTCATAAGTACCATCTGCCTTTTTCGTTCCCTTAAGCGTCTGATCTTTTGCTTTATATGCAAGCGAATAGACACCGGTCGGAGTTGCATTTCCTTTATTTGGATTTCCCGTTACAACATCTGTCTCCAGAGCAATATGCCCATCTTTTACATAATACATATGCTGTGTTGTCAGATTAACCTCTGCGTAAGTATTTCCCACATCATTTCCATCATGACTTGCTGCACGGCTTGAATAATTGGGCTCTCTTGTTACTGTTTCCGCTTTTTGAATATTCGCGATCAGCGCATTGTACTCTGCTTCCTGATCAATCTTCCATCCGTAACTTCCACCCGAAACCGTAACGGTATTACCGCTTGCTGATGTAAATGTTCTTTTTTTTCCCTTTGTATCATACTTTGCTGCAAGTGACTGAACGTATTCTTTCACAGCACTTTCATCGAATGTCACATTCATATCATCGTCAACTTTAACCCACTTAGATATCATAGAAGAATCGACAACCTCTGTATTCGGTTTGAAATCATAGGTAACCGTTGCTCCAAGATATTTGTTCATTGCATCACAGGCTTCTGTTACCTTTTTGGAATCTGATGTGTAAGCCGGCTTTTCATAGCAGCCTGTTTTTAAAAGATCAAGCTTTTCATTTGCCCCGTTCACTGCGGTTATTACTGCCTTACGGAACTCTTCAGTCTTGATCGTTGTACCATCCGTCTCCGGTACAACCACAAATTTGTCCGTCTTGAATTCCGGATGTGCATTAACCGGTGCAATCTGATTCTCTTCTTTCATGCATTCCAGATTTGCAATCTGCGTTTTTAATGCGCTTTCATCATACTCTACCCCGATCTTTGCCTTCATATTGCGGCCTTTCCATAACGACTCGATCCACAGGAACGGATTCTGTCCTTTTATCAGTTTTTCTACCTGTTTTCCGGGTACATACTTTAATGATATGTCTTTTCCTTCAATTACTTCTGTTTTATTATCGGCTTCAAGTAATGTCAGTTTATAATCTGCAACTTCTTTCTCCAGATATTCCTCTACCTGTTTTACATTCTTATTCGAACAGTCTATTCCATTAATGACAGTTTTTGAAAAGAAATGTGTACTGTAAAATACTGCCGTACCCACATAACCAATTGCAATGACCGAAACGATCAGCGAAAGTACAATTGCTATCTTATTACGCAATTTCCAGTTTTTTCTTCTGTTTTTTCTTTGTTGTCTTCTTTCTTGTTTCATTACTTTCTGTGTTTCAGGTCTCTGATCCTCTTCATCAATTTCTGAAAATCCCTCATCCGCATACATTTCTTTCTCTAATATTTCTTCCATTTTATCTGTATGTTTTTCTCTAATGCTCATTAATTCTAACTCCTCTACAATGAAATTTACCTGCTTATAATAAAGTTCATGCTTTCTAATTATAATATGCATATATAGAAAAGTACAGATAAAATCCAAATTTTTTCACAAGATATTTTATAAATAATTTATGATTGCGGCTTCGATGCTTTTTTTATATAATATATTTTATATAATAACACAATCTTTTATGACCGAATACATACGAACTAAGGAGACACAGATATGGCAGGATCAACTTTTGGAACTTTATTCAGGATCACAACCTGGGGTGAATCCCATGGACCGGCTCTCGGAGTCGTCGTAGACGGATGTCCCGCCGGGATTCCTCTCACCACTGATTATATACAGGCATTTCTTGACCGCAGAAAACCTGGTCAAAGCAAATTCACTACTGCCCGCAGAGAATCGGATACAGTCGAGATTCTTTCCGGCGTTTTTGAAGGGTATACGACCGGAACACCTATTTCTCTCGTAGTCCGTAATAACGATCAGCGTTCTCATGATTACAGCAATATCAAAGACTGCTATCGTCCGGGGCATGCCGATTATACATTTGATAAAAAATACGGATTACGCGACTATCGCGGCGGCGGACGTACTTCCGGAAGAGAAACTATTGGACGCGTTGCCGGCGGAGCTGTCGCTTCCCGCATTCTTGAATGTCTTGGAATAAAACTTACTACCTATACCAAAGCAATCGGTCCTGTATCCATTCCTTCCGATGCCTATGATTATTCTGTAATTAATGAAAACCGCCTTTATATGCCAAATTCGGAATACGCACAGCAGGCAGCTGCCTATTTGGAACAATGTATTTCTGATCAGGATTCGTCCGGCGGTCTGATTGAATGTATTATTGAAGGTATGCCCGCAGGTGTCGGGGAGCCCGTTTTTGACAAACTGGATGCTTCCCTCGCCAAAGCCGTTATGTCAATCGGGGCTGTCAAAGGTGTAGAAATCGGTGATGGATTCTCTGTTACATCTTCCAAAGGAAGTATCAACAATGATTCTTTCATCTCCGAAAACGGACAAGTTTTGAAGCAGACCAACCATAGTGGGGGGATTCTCGGCGGTATCAGCGATGGAAGTTCCATTATATTACGCGCAGCCATCAAACCGACACCATCTATTTCCCAACCACAGAAAACAGTAAACACTGCCGGAGAAAACATCGAAATTGCTATTTCTGGACGACATGATCCGGTTATCGTTCCACGTGCGGTTGTTGTAGTGGAATCCATGGCTGCAATTACACTTACAGATCTCCTGATGCAGAATATGACTTCGCGTATTGAATATCTCAAAAATATTTATCTTTAATAGGTGACTGCTTCTTCCGAACGCATGTTGATACATAGAACTTGCCACCGGCAACTTCTCTTGCATACTTTGTTATACCCAAAAATGCAAAAGAAGCTGACGACGACAGGTTCTTTTGCATTTATACTTTATACATTATACATGGAAACATCCGCCACCGATAAACTCCCTTAAAAGTGAATTTGCCGGCACATTCTCGCTTCCGATCCCTACAAAATAATCCAGGAACTTTAACAAACGTTTCGCTTCCAGATATTCCGGACACTCTCTTTCAATTCCAAAAAGCTGTGCTTCTACATATGGTTTCAATACTGCCAGTTCATAAATCAATGCAGAATTGAACATCACATCCGCTTCCTCCTGATATGGGAATATATTACACTCCTCACCTTTTCGTACAGACGGCCACATACGGATAGTTTCTTTTGCAGAAGTTCCTCTCGTTCTCGCATCTCGGACAATTCTGCGGATCAGACGCCCATCTGTTGTCGGAATCCGATTATGTTCATCAATATTCAGCTGCGTGAGTGCACTGATATATATTTTAAACTTGTTCTCATCCGGAAGATTTCTGGTTAATTCCGGATTCAGGCAATGAATTCCTTCTATTACAAGCACTTCATTTTCCTTTAACTTTTTCGGTCTGCCCTTATATTCTTTGTGTCCCGTGACAAAATTAAATTCTGGTATTACCACTTCTTTTCCATCGAGAAGTTCCTGAAGCTGACGATTAAACAGTTCTACATCTACCGCTCCCAGCCCCTCAAAGTCATAATTGCCATTCTCATCTTTCGGAGTCTCTTCACGTTCTTTAAAATAATTGTCCACTGCAATTGGATACGGGCACAGTCCATTCGCCCTGAGCTGTACAGACAAACGATGAGAAAACGTTGTCTTACTGGAGGAAGACGGCCCCGCGATCAGTACAAATCGAACATCCGAACGTACTCTGACCTGTTCCGCAATCTGCGCTATTTTTTCTTCCTGAAGCGCTTCCTGTACCAGTACCAGTTCATTCACATCACTTCTGGTAATTTTATCGTTCAAATCACCTACCGTTTCTATTCCCTGAGCATCTCCCCATTTCGTTGATTCCTGTAACACATGAAACAGCTGGTTCTGTGGTTCAAACGGAGGTACTTTTTCCGGCTCACCCTGGGTCGGCATCTGAATTACAAACCCTTCATCATACAAATATAATTTGAAATATTTTAAATATCCGGCACTCGGAACCATATATCCATAATAATAATCTTCAAATTCATTCATACTGTAAATATTCACACGTGATACCCTTCGATAATGAAACAATCGTTCTTTGTCATGCATCCCATGCTCTCCAAACATTGCAATCGCATCGTCTGTATGCACACTTTTTTTCTGAATCGGCAGATTCTTTTCTACCATTGTCCTCATCCGTCTCTCTACCTTATCCAGAAACTCTTGTGTGAGTTCTATATTGCCTTCTATCGTACAATAATACCCTTTACTTACAGAATAATGAATACGGACTTTATCGATATTCTTATGTTCTGCCACATCATATACCGCTTTTACAAGCATCAGGCTCATACTTCTGCGATACGCTTTATATCCAAGCGAATCTGCAGTCGTCACAAACTCAAGTTTACAGTCTTTTTTTAATGTTTTAAATAATTCCTGTAACCTTCCATCAACAAATACTAATACTATATCGTGCTCATATTCATGCTGATATTCTTTTGCAATATCCAGATATGTTGTTCCTTCCCGAAACTTTCTGTCACAGTCCCCTACCTGAACTGTATAAAAAACTTCATTCATACCTGCACCTCATTTCTTCTCTCCGGGTTATGTATGGAATCAGACGATCAGGAACGGATGACTGATCGGTGCCGCAACAATCTCAACCTCACTGAGATGTTTTTCAAGATACTGTCTCATATCTTCAATAAAGATATGTTCAATCCCATAATGTCCGCCATCGATGATTGCCAGTCCCTGGGCTACCGCATCAATTCCTTCATGATGTCCGATATCTCCTGTGATCAGAACATCCGCATTCTTATCCAGTGCCGCCTGAATCACACTTTTACCGGAACCCGGACAGATTGCTATTCTTTTTACTTTTTCTTCCAGATTACCGAATACCTTTACTGCCCCCAGATGAAATGCAGACTTCACATCTTCACAGCATTCTCTGAGAGTCATCGGTGTCTCAAGATCAGATACTCTTCCGATCCCTTCGGGTTCATCTTCTTTCCCTATATCCCCTTCTGCAGTTACTTCCAGAATTTCTGCATTCTTCATATTCATCTTATCCCCGGAAAGGTCTGCCATTCCCAGTACATCATAATTCGTATGCATAGCATAATAAGAAATATCGTTCTGTATCAGTTTTAAGATACGTTCTCCGACAAAATCCAGATTATGGATTCTCTTAATCGGTGAAAATATCATCGGATGATGTGTAATCAACATATCTGCTCCTGTCCTGACAGCTTCATCTATTACTTCATCTGTGGCATCTAATGCAATATAAATCCTTTTTACTTCCTTATCATCTCTTCCCACCAGAAGTCCTACATTGTCCCACGACAGCGCATAATTAAGCGGATATTCTTTCTCAATCTCATACATTACATCTTTACACAACATCTTACATACTCCCTTTCTTCTACTCGTAATACTTTAAAGCCTCTTGTGTCAGTATGATTTCCTGTTTCAGTTCTTCCATTCTCTCGGCAGCACTTGCACTGTTCTGATGTTTAAAAAGTTGTTGAAATACACTCTCTTTAATCTGCATCTCTCTGTCCAGATATTTTTTCAGGACAGGATGCTGTTCCAAAAGCAGACGTTTGCCATATGTATATTCACATATTGTATATTCTTCTTTTTTTCCGTGTATGACTTTCATCATTGGATAAAATTTTCCATCTTCCTCAACCATATTTTCCTCGGTAATCTGAAGATTATGTTCATTTAAAAATCTTCTCACCTTACCAATCTCAGATTGCGGCTGCAGGATCATTGTATCCAAAATTTCTACTACCGGATATCCTTCTGTCAGAATTTTAATCACCAGTCCTCCACCCATGCCTGCAGCGATCATTGTATCCACTTCTCCCGGAAGCACTTTTTCAAGTCCGTCCGAAAGTCTTGTCTCTATTTTCCCTTTCAGTCCATGTCCGACCACATGCATTCTGGCTCTCTCCAACGGGCCTCTGTTAATATCGAGTGCGATCACCTTTCCGGCTATATTGTGTTCTATAAGATAAATAGGAATATAACCATGATCTGTACCGATATCTGCAACAGAAGCGCCCTCTGTCACCAGATCTGCAACTGCCTGCAGTCTCTTTGATAGTTCCATAGGCGCCTCTTTTCTTAATCTAAATAATCTCTTAATTTTCTGCTGCGGCTCGGATGACGGAGCTTTCTGAGCGCTTTCGCCTCAATCTGACGGATACGTTCACGGGTAACGTCAAATTCTTTTCCAACTTCTTCCAGTGTGCGTGCACGTCCATCGTTCATACCGAATCTTAATCGCAATACCTTCTGTTCTCTTTCTGTCAGAGTATCCAGAACCTCGTCAAGCTGTTCTTTCAGAAGTGTCTGGGCTGCCGCTTCTGCCGGTACCGGTACATTATCATCCTGAATAAAATCTCCAAGATGACTGTCCTCTTCTTCACCGATCGGTGTTTCCAGAGAAACAGGTTCCTGAGAAATCTTAAGGATTTCTCTTACTCTTTCTACCGGCATATCAAGTTCAGCTGCAATCTCTTCCGGCGTAGGTTCACGCCCAAGTTCCTGCAGTAACTGTCTGGATACGCGGATCAGTTTATTAATTGTCTCAACCATATGAACCGGAATACGGATTGTCCTTGCCTGATCTGCAATTGCTCTTGTAATAGCCTGTCTGATCCACCACGTAGCATAAGTACTGAATTTAAATCCTTTATGATAATCAAACTTTTCTACTGCCTTAATCAGTCCCAGATTTCCCTCCTGGATCAGGTCAAGGAACAGCATGCCACGACCAACATATCGTTTTGCAATACTTACTACCAGACGCAAGTTTGCTTCTGCCAGTCTCTTCTTTGCCTCCTCGTCCCCATCTGCCATTCTTTTGGCCAGTTCAACTTCTTCTTCTGCCGACAAAAGCGGCACCTTTCCAATTTCCTTCAGATACATACGTACCGGATCTTCAATACTGATTCCATCTGGTACCGAAAGATCAATCTTCTCTACATCAATATCATCTTCGTCTGACATTACGATATCATCCGGAATATCATCTTCGTCATTACTGATTCTGAGCACATCAACGTTGTTTGCTTCCAGGTAATCAAATACCTTCTCCATCTGATCTGAATCCAGTTCCATATCAGAGAAGAAATCATTAATTTCCTGAATCTCCAGGATTCCCTTTTTCTTTTTTCCAAGTGATACAAGTTCTCTTAATTTTTCCTGGAATTTTACAATATTTTCGTCCATGTAATGTCCATCCTCTCATTGCTTGTTTATATTTTATCCTTAATTAATGGAAATATGCAGTGTCCGAAGATCCTGCATCTTTCTTTTTTCATTCATCAGGCGCTGCAATCCCTGAATATCTGTAGGATCCAGATTCTTTGTTGCTTCTTCAATGCTGTGTTCCTTGACTCTCAGAATTGTCTCCTGCAGTGCCTTTTCCTGCTCCTTCACCGTTGTCAGTTCTTTGATCTTCGTGTGGAACAGTCCTGCCACTTCCCGATGTTCCTCTTCATCTGTAAAATGATTCATAATCTGCGCCGGATTGGCTTCATGTTTTTCATACTGTTCATATAAAAGTTCTGCCACTTTTCTGAAAAGTCCTTCCGAAAAATCTTCCGGTGTAATATACTTTTCAATCTGGTGAAAAATCTCTTCACTTTCAATCAACCATGTAAGCAGCACCTTCTGGGATACTAAAATTCCGTCTTCTTTTTTATTCTTCCTGTTATTTTGTATCTCCCTCGGTCTTTCTGCAGGCTTTGCAAGTCCTGTCTGTACCGCCATCTTACCGACCAGTTTTCGAAGCTCTTCAAATCCAACATGATAGACCTTTGCCACTGCTTCTATGTAATTATTACGTTCAATTTCTTCTTCAAACTGTGTAAGCCTTCTTGCCGTCTCCTTCATGAACTCCGTCTTTCCTTCCGGTGAATTCATATCATAGTCTTTCTCCAGGACTTCCAGACTGTACATGAATACATTTCTCGCACTTGCGATTCGCTCTTCAAATGCTTCTGCACCCAGATTCTTAATAAATTCATCCGGGTCCTTATACGGTTCCATTCTTATGATCTTTGCTGTGATTCCGGCATCTCTCAGGATTGGCATCGCTCTTAATGCCGCCCTTGTACCGGCCCCGTCACTGTCATAAGTCAGATACACTTCCTGTACATACCTGTGAATCAGTGCAGCATGTCCCGGTGTCAGTGCTGTACCCAGTGATGCAACCGCATTGGTAAATCCTGCCTGATGCAATGATATCACGTCCATATAGCCCTCACACAAAAGGAAATATGGCTTTTTGGTACGCCTTGCCCGGTTCAGGCCATACAGATTCCGGCTTTTATCAAAGATCATTGTCTCCGGGGAGTTCAGGTATTTTGGCTTTGCATCGCCCATAACACGGCCGCCGAATCCGATCACCCGGCTGTTGACATCCATGATCGGAAACATCACACGATTCCAGAACTTGTCATACACCCCGTTCTTTTCATCAATGCTGATCAATCCCGCCTTGGCAATCATATCATCTTTATACCCTTTGGACTTCAGATACCGATACAGGTCATCGCTGTACTTATTCGAATAACCCAGACCGAACGCCTTAATGGTCTCATCACTAAGCTTACGCTTTTTAAAATATTCCAGTCCGACCGCACCCCGGCTGCTCTTAAGCTGTATATAATAATACTGTGCTGCAGCTTTGTTGATCTCCAGAAGTATCGCTCTGGTATCCGCACGTTCTTTTGCTTCTCTGGAATACTCTTCCTCCGGAAGTTCCACTCCTGCCCGGTCTGCCAGATATTTCAACGCTTCAACAAATGTATAATTCTCATACTCCATCAGAAATGTAAATACATTTCCTCCTGCCCCGCATCCAAAGCAATAATACATCTGCTTCTGTCTGCTGACAGAAAAAGAAGGAGACTTTTCATTATGAAACGGGCACAGGCCAAAATATGAGCTTCCTTTTTTCTGCAGTTTTACATAAGTAGATATCACATCTACGATATCATTTCTTGATCTTACTTCTTCAATAATCTCATCAGAATAATACATTTTGAATCTCCTCATTATTATTATTCGACAAAACTTTTTGCTTTCCTTTAATTTTTTTCTTTTTTATTGACTTTTTCGTGTATATTGATATATTGGGGTATTATGGATATAGAAACAAAAAAGAACTTCCATATAAATGAAAGTTCTCTTCTAATGATGAATGCGGAAGATGGGACTTGAAACCAGTTTCCATCTCGGAAAATGCTTGAAATCGGAGGATTTCTGCACATCGCAATTCCGAGGGAACCAGCAAGGAACCAATTCCAGCACTCATATCATAGCGAATTTCAAAATAACCTTTTATAATAATACCACAACTGTTCAAAAAAATCAAACAAAACAATCAAACAGGTTAAAACTCCAAACCGAAATCCCACCCAAAAAAGCACCGGGGAATCAAAGCAGGGAATCAAAAGCCCCTGAACAACCCTGAACACAAGGCTTGTACGGATTCACGCCGTGCAATAGAATGCAAACCATTGAAAACAAAAAAGAACCCCAGCGCTTGAAACCGGGGTTCTCGGACAGTGATACCTTGCATTTCGAAAGTCATAGGCATCACCAACATCAACATGTATCCTACGGGGAAACACTTCGTTTGGCAAGCTTGATTTTCTGCCACTGTCCAATTAACAAGAAGAAAGGACGGTGGCTTTTTTATGCCAATCATCAAGAACAACACTCAGCCACTCGTAGTGCCGTTCGAGTTCAACGGCGAGGATCAACTGGCGATACATAGGGATTTCTGGCGGTTGCCGATCAGCGCAGGAGCCAAGGGATTCTACCTCGTCATGCTCTCCCAGGAGCCGAACAAGACCTTCTCGGTCGAAGAGACTTGCGAGCTGAGCTACGACCTCACTCCATCGATTGTCCACAACTGCATGGAAGAACTGAGCTCTGTAGGGCTCGACCCGCATAACGTGAGGGGGTGGGAACATGCCTAGCCAGGAGATCGTGCAGACCGAGGAGAACATCCTCGTGTTCGACAACATCTTCTCTCGCGGTTACGGGTTCTCGCCACAGGTGCTTACCCGTATCCCACAGCTGAGCATCGAAGCCAAGGGGCTCTACTCCTACTTCTCGTCTTTCGCAGGGCAAGGCGGCGTGGCGTTCCCGTCGACTTCGACCATACTCGCCGAGATGAACATCAGCAAAAACCGTTTCTACAAGTACCGCTCTGAGCTTGAGGCATGGGGATTCATTACCGTCGATATCGAGAACACCCGGCACGGCAGACGAACGGTGTACCACCTGCCGGTGGAGCCAAAGCCGACAGACAAGGTGCATGAGCTCATCGACGAGGCAACCAAGGCAAGGATGCACAAGGTCAACAACCTTCCGAACGCGCCTCATGCAGACAGCCCGACTGTGGATAACCTGCCAGCCCAGCAAGATTGTGGAAAACCCGATTTTGTGGACAAATGCAGTTATACACAAACCCCAGGTCACGAGCCACGTCCTCAAAATGAGGATTTGGCTTACCCACGTCCTCAAAATGAAGACGACCCATGTCCTCAAAATGAGGACATGCTTAATATAGTTACAAGTAACAAGGGAAAAGTAACAAATGATATATCCAGGGTCGCTGTGGATAACCGTGACCAAACGGGTTCTGAGAGCGGTGCCAAGGCACCGATTGATACGCTCGCAAGCTCGCTGATCGATGGATTGAGCGAGGAAGAGAAAAAAGCTTTCGAGAGACTTTGCACCGTCTCGTTGAAAAAGCCGAACGCAGTTCGAAAGCACCAAGCAGAAAAACTGTTCACAAGGCTCATGCAACAAGGCTACCTGCCGATGCAGGTTATAAGCGCTTACGAGCGCTATGGCACCGAGTACAAGAAGACCAACTCCACGCCCCGCTACGCAATGCAACTAGACGATTGGATGCGAAAGGAAACCGGGTTCAGGTTCTATGCCGATTCACCGAAGGCAAGAACCGAATCTGCTGATGCAAAGCAACGAAGCGAGCAGAATAACCGCCAAAAACTCATCGAAGCCGATCCAAGGTTCAAGGAGATGTGCAACCGCACTACTGCCCTGTTCTCCGACTGGCGTGTTGCCGAGATAGGCGGTTTGTCCACTGCGAACTCCTATCACGACAAATGGAAACAGGCGGTGGAGGCAGAAAAGCGTTATCTCGCAGAGCATTCATGATGGCTTTGTGGACACATGGCAGGACATTCGGGACATAGAGGTCGTTTCTGGACAACTTGCCGAATGCTGGAAACAAATACCAAGAATGCTGGTAGAATCTAGAAAACGCATGAAAGGAGCGTGGACGATATGCCAAACGGCAACATCAACAGCGATGCGCTTGATTCTCTGTTCGACCCAAAGGGGAACGTGGTTCTTGAGCAGTTCGAAGACAGCGCATACGGAACCACTGCCGTCCTCCTGCGCCCGGAAAGTGCAGCATACCGGGCGCAAACGGGACTGGGTGATCCTTATGTTGTTGCATATGGATACGACAAGGAAACCGGTGAGTGGTCGCACGGTTATTACACGAGCAACCTCTCCTATGCGGTCGACCGTGCCAACCCCGAGATTCTTGAGGAAGCGACGATCAAATGGCAACGGGAGGACTTCGAAGCTGCGCTTGAAGAAAAAGGCCTTGAACCGTCCAAGCGCAACATGGAAGCCCTTATTCAAGCTTGCGGCAAAATGCAAGGATGGAAAGATTGGGCGACCGTCGGGGGCAACGAGACCATCGAGGATGCAGTACGAGACGGCAACTTTGAGCGTGATCCGGAGCTCGCCATCGACGGAATAAAGGAGAAACCTGACTTGGATTCAAGCAAGGAGCCCAAGGAATACGGAATCGACCAGCTGATGGCAGACCTCTCCGACGAGACACCGGAAACCGGTGAAGACGGTCCTGGAGGCAGGGATTAAAACCAGCAAGGAGGGATTGACGATGAGTTATGGATTCAAGGAGATCATGCGTCAGATTGACGATGCCCGAAAAGTCCAGGACATGTCGCGCGACCCATTCGGATCGCACGACGGGATGGACATAGACCCTCGCACTGCTGTCGTCGAAACCTGCGGATACGGGTACCGCAACGAGGTTTGCGATGATGTGCGTGAGGCATTCCGCCAGGACATAGAGGATGAACAGCAAATCAACGAATTGAAAAGAGAAAATTACGAACAGGAAGCACGGTAGGTGCCTCCTGTTTTGCATTTTTTCAGTTTCATACGTAATCGTAACGGATTGGATGATAGCATGCACCAGATGGTACATAAACGTCACCAAATGGTACATGACTCACAAACACGTTCGAATCTAACAAACTGAAGGCAGGGAAACATGGCCGAAACAGAAAGAATCAGCTTCATCTGCGACAGCAAGCTCAAGGCTGAAGCAAGTGAAGTGTTCGAGAAAGTGGGCCTCACCTTGACCTCAGGAATCAAGATCTACCTGCAAGCGGTTATCCGCGAGCAGGCCATACCGTTCCGCATCGAGGCTGCGTCCTCGCGGAACGCTGATGATGAAAGGATGATGTGACATGCCAGACTTCGGTGATGACTTCGGCGATAGCCTCAAAAGGTTTTCCAGCATGTTCTTGCGCGAGCTGTTCCATCAGTGGCTCCGCGATTCTCAGAAGAACGGATACTATCATGAGACCATCGGCGGCGAGGATTTCGATGTGAAGCTCTTCGCCGACGATACGCAGCGCGAGATCTTCGAGCAGAAGCTCCGCGAGGCCGGAATCGAGTTCACGGAAAAGTCCGTACCAGCGGTTCGATTCAACACCAAGGATCGCAAGGCAATCGAGAAGATCTACCAAGAGGTTATCAAGGACATCGACACCGGGACCTACACGCCGAACAAGAAAGAGGCTGAGTTCGTCGCATCGCAACCGGCAGATGCGCAAACCCAGTACGACCTCTCCCGCCTGGCAGACAACGGGCTTATTCCCAAAGAGGAACTTGCAGTCCTTGGCCGCAATTACACGATGGGCGATGCCATGAAGATGCTCGACGGCCACAAGGAGGCCAAGGAGCAGTTCCTCACCGAGCGCAAGTACCGTGACCTGCATAAAGAGGCCACGCAGGAAGTCAACGACCTCGTGAAGAACGATCCCAAAAGTTTGGACAAACCTGCAACCAGGAGCCAAATGAAAACCTTGGAATCCGCTAAGGAGCAAGGAGTGCTCAGCGATGCCGAGCTCAAGCTGATGGGCAAAGACGGCCTTACCGTCAAAGAGGCAAGTTTCATTCTGGATCAACATCCTGAAATCGCTGGCAAGCTCAATCTCAGCAAAGGCCTAGACATCGACAAAGCTGCGGCAGAGGTCGATAAGAGTCAGCCAGCAGAATCACAGGCTCAGGATGAGCGTGTGATCGCCGAGCCAGAGCCGTCGGGTGCTGGCTACGACATGAACGATATGACCAAGAACGATGCCCGCGCCGTTCAGGCGCATGACGGTGGGGATGCCGACCACCACACGTTGGCAAAGGAGCCGCTTTCCCAAACCGAGGTTTCGGCAGGACAGGCACAAGAGGCTCCCTCTCCCGTTCCAGTTCAAGCAGAACCGGCACCTGCAAAGGAAGCCCCTGCACCCCAGCCAACCGATTCTTGGAAGGGTCATATCGACAAATCGATCGAGAACAGCTTCCGGAAAGGCATGAGCATCACTGATTTCGCCATCAAGCTTGAGAGGAGCGGTATCGGCATTCAGACAGCACGAGACGGCTCGCTCCAGTACTACCTCCTGGACGATCCGTACAAGAAGCTGAACTCGATCAACACCTCTTCTAAGGTCTCATTCGGCAGCTTTCGTGAAAGCGGTATCGGCAACCGCACAGATGGCAAAGCGTTTGAAAAGGTCGACAACGATATCTACGCAGCCAACAAGGCCGTTGAGGCGGTTCGCGGAGTCACCAACCCGGTTGCCGCCGTGGCACACGATGTAGTCGGACGTGGCCTGCCCGATGCACCCACGGACCCGATTCGGTAACAGATGATATTGCAGCCCTGGCACTTTACCGGGGTTGCAAAGAAGAGAGGAAGCGATACCTTGGCGAAAAAAAGCAACAACCTTCAGAAGAGAATGATCTCGTCAGCATGCTGGGCGGCTGCGGCATCGCTTCTTCTCTTCTATCTTGGGAACCGCATCTTCGCTTACGTCGACCCGACAACCTTGAGCTCTGATTACCTGACTCAGATCTTGATCGGCCTTGACGATATGGCAGTCAACCCGATAGCAATCAGGCTCACGGCTCCGGGGCTTATCATCGGTGCTCTCCTGCTGCTCATCGTGTGGTTTGCTTGGGGACAGCACATCGTCTTCATGGGCAACTACCGCACCGGCGAGGAATCCGGCTCTGCCAAATGGGCTGACGAGAAGGAAATGAGTGCATTCCTAGACAGCGACGACCCATCCAACAACTTGCTCTTCACCGACAAGTACGGCCTGGCGATCAGCCGCAAGAAGTTCGACCCGGAGCATGACCGTAACCTGAACGTATGCGTCATCGGCGGCTCCGGCTCCGGTAAAACGTACCGTTACGTGAAACCTAACCTGATGCAGCTGAACTCCAACTACTTCCTAACCGACCCCAAGGGCACGCTGTTGGACGAGTGCGGCTGGCTCTTCGCAGACAACGGCTACAAAGTCATGAGCTTCGACATGGTTCGAAAGGACAAGTCGATGCATTACAACCCCTTAAAATATGTCCGCACCGACGACGAGATCCTTACCTTCGTCAACTGCCTGATCCTCAACACCAACGGCGACAAGCCGAACACGGGCGATGCGTTCTGGGAGAACTCCGAGAAGATGCTCTACACGGCACTCATCGCCCTCATGCGCGATTGGTTTCCCGAAAACGAGTACAACCTGGACACCCTACTCAAGCTGCTTTCGATGGCGAAGGCATCGGAAAACGACGAGAACTACATGTCACCGCTCGACAAGGTGTTCAATCAGATCGAGACTGGGTATACCGAAGTGGCAGTTGCGGATGACGATGTAGCTGTTGCCAACGACATGGTTTACAGTGCAGAGCGCAGCCGACAGGTGGCACCGTCGGCCCAGCAGGCAAAACCGCGCCGAGCTGTCGTGAAATGCCCTTCCAATATGCTGCGCCATGCCAAGGGCGACCCGGAGGGTGGAATCTTCGCCTGCGAGCACGGCGGGTTCAAGCCTTCCGAGGACTTCGCACTCTCGAACTACAAGAACTTCAAAGTCGCTGCTGGCAAGACGCTCAAGAGTATCTTGATCTCATGCAACGTGCGCCTTGCGCCGATTGCGATTACCGAGGTGCGTGAGATCCTGAAGTACGACGAGATGGAGCTCGACAAGCTGGGCGATCCTGACACGAAGATGGCGATCTTCTGCATCCCGAGCGACACCGACCGAACATTCTCGTTCCTGCCTGCGATCATGATCTGGCAGACCATCAACATCTTGTGCAACAAGGCGCTCACCGACTACCACGGAAAGCTCCCGACCCTTGTGCAGTTCATGCTCGACGAGTTCGCCAACATCGGCACCCTGCCGGACATCGAGAAGACGGTTGCCGTGACCCGAAGCCGCAACATATCCCTCTCCATCATCTTGCAGTCCATTGCCCAGCTGCGGGGGATCTACGACAAGAAGGCTGACATCATCGTCGATTGCTGTGACACCACCCTCTTTCTTGGCGGCAAGTCCAACTCCACCAACAAGGAGATTGCCGAGATGATCGGCAAGGAGACGATCCACCAGACCACATTCGGGGAATCGCACGGGCAGTCGGCTTCCGGTTCCAAGAACCTTCAGATCCAGGCACGCGACCTCATCGATGCGGCCGAGATCGGCAAGATGAGCCGTGAGGATTGCCTTCTGCTCATCGCAGGTGCCGATCCCGTCAAGGACAGGAAGATCGACCCGCAGAAGCATGACAACTACATCTACATGGTGGACAGCCACAACCCGGCCTGCCACCATACCGAGCCGTTCGACGTGCTCGCATACAACAACATCAAGAAGGAGGGATAGCTTACATGGCAGAATTGTTCGGCGTTCTTCAACCAGCGGTCAAGTTCATCGGAGTCGCAATCGCAATTTTCGGCGTGGTGCAGCTCGGCATGGTGTTGAAAGATGGACTAGGTGGCGGCGGGCAACTCGGCGGAGCCCTTGGGTTCATGATCGCCGGTTTCCTCATCGCCGCATGCGCAAGCATGGTGTCTCTGCCCAAGTAGGCCTTGGGCTTCGACATATAAAACGGATACCACTCGAAAGGAGGTACAAGCCTTATGGATCTCGCAAGCGTTCTCACCAAGCTCTCGGGCGGCATTGTTGCTCTGGGCGGTTTCTTGCTGGTGTTCGGCCTGGTCAACCTAGGCCTCACCATCAAAGATGGAATGCAGGGAGGTGGCGGCCAGCTCTCTGGCGCTATCGCAATGCTCGTAGGCGGCGGTATCGTAATCGCCGCCGGAGCTTTCTTCGGACAGATCGTCGTTAGCTGGGCAAGCTAAGGGAGAATCTGCCGAGAAAAGGCAAAAAGGCACTACACCGGGCAGCCCTGGCCATCAGCTCGCCATCACGGCGGCATGGCGGGGCTGCACGCCGATAAGCAAAGAAAAAGGAGGGAACAACATGCTTTCAGTCGCAGTCCACAAGGACATCGCCGAGTACCAGCCGAAAATCATCGGCAAGCTTACGCTGCGAACCCTTCTGTGCATTGTCTGCGCAGTGGGTATCTCTCTCATAGTGGGGCTTTACCTGTACTTCGTCCTAGGCTTCGACCCGACGGACTTCGAGGTTCTGATCCTTGCAATATCCATGCCGTTCTGGGCAATGGGATTCTGGCGGCCTCGGGGCATGAAGGCCGAGACATTCGCCAAGTACTGGATCGAGTACAACTTCACCAGGAAGAATATTTCCCACATCCCCTCGTTCAAGCTCATGGGATATGTGGAGCGAAACGACGAGAGAAAGGCAGTCAAGGTATATGACAAAGAGCAGCGAAAGCTATCGAAACAACCAGGCATCGAGGCCTACAGCCCAAAATCAGGACGGGTTCTATAACCCATACGGTGCCGAGGGCCAGGAATGGGATCCCACGGCACCCCGCACCGAGATGCATTACATGCCACCGACATTCGGACAGGCTGAAAGTGCCGATTACGTATCATCGGTCTACCAGACAGATGATACGCACAGAGAGGCACCCGCTGATGCTCAGACACAGCAGTTCTCGTATGCCGCACCCAGCATGGACGCGCAGGCTTTGGGCAGCATCGGGCAGACGGCCGAGATGTACACCCAGTCCAAGGCGCACAACGGCAAGATGAGCCGCAAGGAGAAGAAGGCTCTCAAGGCCGAGCAGAAAGCGCAGAAGCGCGAGCTTGCCGCAAGGCAGAAGGCCTCGCGTAAGAAATCCCAGTCCTTGAAAGCGCAGCTCAAGCAGCGTGACAAGGAGCTTTCCGACGTCATGTGCAAGACCGTCGAGAAGAGGCGCAAGGCCAACAACGCGGTGAGCTGGCTCGGGTACAACGCAATGTACATCGACGGGATCTGCGAGGTCGAGGAGGGTCTGTTCTCCGAGACGATCGCATTCGAGGACACAAGCTACCAATCCACCCGCGACGACATCCAAAAGGGCATCTTCGCATCCCTTTGCAGGTTGTACGACCAGTTCGGCGCAGACAACCTTGTGCAGATGAGCGTCATCAACACCCCTATCCCTGCTGCGGAGATCGGATCGAGGCAGTTCTTTGATCCAATGAGCCAGGACACCGAGGCCGCTGCCGAGGATGCAGAGCTCTTCAATGAGATCCTGAACCAGAAGCTCCGCCAGGGCGTGTCCAACATCAGGCGCGATCGGTACCTCACGTTCTCCGTCATGGCGGACTCCGCCGACGATGCGGTTCCGAAGCTCCAGAGGCTTGAGAACGAGAGCCAGCGAATCCTCAACACCATGAACTCCTCGTCCCACGTGCTGAACGGCACGGAGCGCCTTGCTGTCATAAACTCACAGCTCAACCCGCTTCAACCGTTCTTCTTCGATTACCGCAAGGACGTCGGCACCCGCCAGGGCATGACCACCAAGGACGCAATCGCCCCGGTTTCGCTGGACTGGCGGCCCATGGGGCAGACGGATTGCTTCAAGACAGGCGGCATGTATGGCCAGGTGCTTTGCATGAAGTCGTTCGGTTCTGAGCTCTCCGATAAGGCGCTTTCCGACATCGTGTCGCTTCCAATCCCGATCAACGCCACCTGGTATGCGCAGCCAATGGACAAATCGAAGGCCATCAACTTCGCACGCCAGCGCTCGGCTTGGATCGACAAGGAGGTCATCGAGGAACAGCGCTCGGCTGTGAACAAGGGATACGACTTCTCAATCCTACCCTATGAGCTCCGACATTCCAAGGAGGAGACCGAGGATGTGCTGGACAACCTTCAGAACAAGAACCAGCGCCTCTACGTGTTCACGGGGCTCATCTACACCTATGCAGCCACCAAGGAGCAACTGGACAACCAGGCAATGCGCATCATATCCACGGCACGCCAGCACTCCATCGAGGTCGACTTGCTGCCGTTCCAGCAACCCCAGGGCTTGAACTCTGTCCTGCCGCTGGGCCACAACCATATGGACGTCTCGCGCATGTTCACCACAGCGCAGACAGCCATCCTCATGCCGTTCGCCACGCAGGAACTCAACGACGAGGGCGGCAACTACTACGGGCAGAACCAGTCCTCTTCCAACCTCGTTATATGTAATAGGAAGAAACTTACCTCGCCGATGGGCTTTGTCTGCGGCAAAACCGGCTCTGGCAAGGGTATGTTCGTGAAGCAGGAGATGACAGGAACGATTCTATCGAACCCGGAGGATGAGATCATCGTGTTCGACCGTGCAGGGGAGTACACGGAAATTGCACGCCGCTACGGCGGCAACGTGTTCGACTTCGCCGTCAACTCCGACACGTTCCTGAATCCGCTTGACATCACCTCTTCTCAGAGGATGTCACGTGTGGAGCAGGTCGCCTTCAAGGTGGATGCGATGCTCGCACAGGCCGGTGCGTCTGCTTTCGAGGCAGGCGCGAACCTCTCGGAGATCGAGCAGTCGATCATCCAACGCTGCGTGGAAGAGGCGTTCGCACGCCTTGAGACGAAGAGGCTTTCCGGCGAGCAGGACGTTCCCGAGTCTCCCATCCTCCAGGACTTCTACGACATCCTGCTGGAGCAGCCCGAGGTCGAGGCGCAGGCAATCGCATTGCGCTACGAGCGGTATGTGAAAGGCTCCATGAGCTTCTTCAACAAGCACTCGAACGTCAGCTTCGACTCCCGCATCATCGACTTCAACTTGAAAGAGCTGCCCGACAACATGCTCACGTTCGCGCTCATCAACCTCTGCGAGGCTGTGCGCAACCGCATGTACTTCAATGCGTCGCGCAATGTGCGTACCTGGCTGTACGTCGAGGAGATGCAGTCCATGTTCGCCTACCCGACGGTACTGCGCTACTTCTCCCGTTTCGCCAACGAGGGGCGCAAGTTCGGCATGCTGCTCACGGGCATCACCCAAAATGCGACAGCGATGCTGGACAATGAGGCCGCACGCAACATCGTCACCAATGCCGACTTCCTGATGCTCTTGAAGCAGTCGCCGCTTGACCGCAAGGAGTGGATTCGCCTGTTGAACCTCTCCGAGCAAGAGGAGGAATGCATAGACGAATCGACCGAACCTGGCAACGGACTTTTGATCGCAGGCGCCGCACGCGTGCCGATTCGAGGCAAGTTCCCGAAGGACAATGCGCTTTACGAGCTGTTCAGCACCAACCCGAACGACAAGAAGGAGCTGGAGGAGCGAATCGCACGCTTCGGTGCGTAGGTGCTTTCCAGCTTTGACATTAGGCTTTTGAGAGGAGGAAACAGGCAATGAGGGTTGACGACATGGTTCGCACCGGAACCGAGGCATCCGCTGCTTCGGCTGACATGGCATCGAACAGGGTCACCGATGCGGTGAACTCCGGCATCGTGGACTCGGCGGACAAGTCGCACATGGCCATCAAGGACTCATTCCTGGGACCCGATCGCAACAGTCCAGAGGCACAGCACGGCTACGGGGTCGAGAGCACAGACGGGTTCAGCCGTGAAGGAGCTGTCACGTTTGGCTCCGAGGCGCAGCGGCAGGCCGACAAGCTTGTTTCCTCAGGTAGCGTCGCCAAACACGCAGCGGACGCGCTCAAGCAGACCGGCGGGAAGATCGCAGCCGACGGGCTCGTGTCATCCAAGGCCGACGGACGCAAGCTCGTGTCGAAGGCCAACCTCAAGAAGGCGGCGAAAGGTGCTGCTGTGTCGGAGGCTCTGCGCGACTCCGAGTTCGATGGTGCAGACGAGTACTACTACAAGGCGAAGGGAGCCTGGAAGCTCGGGCGCAAGGGTGCTGATGTCGTTAAGAAGCACGCAGCGGCCCGAAAGGCGGGCAACGTGTCCTCAGGTGCCGGCAAGGCCACCAAGGTCATCGAGAAGAAGTCTACCAAGAAAACCGGGCAGGCGGCACAACGCGCGGCGCAATCCGCCCGCAACCAGCGCATGGCCATGGCCGCCGCGCAGGAGGCGAAGGCTGCCGGTGGGGCTGCCAAGGCACTTGCCGCGAAAGGGGGCGGGGCTGCGGTTGCCGCAAGCGGAGGCGGGCTGGGAGGTGTCCTTGCCGCCATCGGCAGTGCCTTTCTTCCGGTTATAGGCACTGTGGCTCTTATTCTGCTGCTGATCATCGTGATCCTCACTGCAATCGGAGGACAGAACAAAGATACGAATGTTGGTGCTTTAACCGGCAACGAGGCTATCATTGCCCAAGCACTACTGGATCAAGGATTCAGTAAAGCTGCCGTGGCCGGTGTTCTCGGCAACATCGCCAACGAAGGCAATCCAGGTTCCGACGAGAACATGGACGGCATGCTCAATTATGCTTATGAGCGAGCATGCGGCATGTTCCAGTACACACATGCCTCGAACTCAACGCCACCCTACTATTCCCATGGTTGCGAATACTGCCATTACAAAAGATGGTGCTCTGACAACAATTTGGATTGGGCGGACTTGCATAACCAGATGGATTGGACTTTCGGTGGTGCCGGTGAGAAATTCGGGCACAGCTGGAAGAACCAATGGCAGATGAGAAGAACCTACTATGTAGGATATTGGGGCGCAAAATACTCGTGGCTCAACTCCTCAACCCTTTGCAGCGCCGATGATTTCCCGAAACTCGACGATCCTGCCGTCGCCGCATACTGCTGGATGGCCGCTTACGAGGGACCTGCAACAGGCGCAACCGCGCATCTCGACCGACGTATCGAGTCGGCTCAGCACTATTATGATCTGCTCAACACCTCAGTCTCCGTTGGCGAAGGCGGTGGATTCACCGAAGTCGTCTCCAGAGCCCAAGCGCAAATGGGCAAACCTTATCAATGGGGAGCTGCTGGTCCAAATTCATACGATTGCTCGGGACTGGTCTCCTATGCGTTAACCGGTAGATATGAGCACACATGGGTTACGCAGTACATTTATTACGGCGGCAAGCCGTTTAGGGAAATCTCTGCTTCAGAAGCGGTTCCAGGTGATGTTGTATGTAAAGAATCGCATACAGGCATATACATCGGCAACGGTCAGATGATCCATGCCCCTCATACAGGCGATGTTGTGAAAATCGGACCAGTGCAATCAGGAATGAAATACTTCCGCTATGAAGGCTAGAAAGGAACATAGTGGCTATGGATAAAGATGAAATCATAAAGAAGATCAAAGAAAACAAAACACCGGTATTCATTGTCAGCGTCATCCTGGTTGTTTTCATTGCTTTCTCTGCGGTTAGGTGCTCTGCTGTCCAGGAATCACGACAGGCAGAAAGCCAGCCTCAGGCCACTGCTTCCAATGTCGTTGACGATGAGGCATCTGCCCTGAATGAGCTTACCGATGAGCAAAAAGCCAAGCAGGATAAATATGATCAGGAAACGCAACGATTCATCGCCGTACTCAAAGCAAATCTTTGGGCTACTGAGGATAAGAGCAGCTTGATCTCGTTCACAGACAAGACATTTATCGAGCGCACCGATCAAGGAAAATCGGCGACAACCGCATATGTCATCGATGCATTGAAAGCCGATACCTCTAAAACTGATGAAGAAACGGTCGACACCTATACTGCCGCTACTGAGTTGTCTGATGGAACGCATTTCATCACTCTTGAGAAGCATACGTATTCTGATCAGAATATCCAGTATTTCCTAATAAGCGATTGCTTTGCGAAGTCCAAAGCTCAGTACAGTCCTATCTCGCCATCGGACAACATCACCGTTTCCGGCCTGAACCAAGAGGTTCTGCAGCTGTTCGGCAACGACAAGGACAACATCGAGAGCACGGTTAAGAACTACTGTGCTCAATACCTGCCCACCTACACCGAGTTCGAATGGGCCCAGTACGCTACCATCAACTGGGAAGAAAACACGATCACCGTCACATTCAAAGAGAAAGACGGCAATCGTGAGATTCTTGCGCTTGAGTACAACAGGAACACAAAGACAATGGAATGCCATTCGATTTAAGGAGGGAGTGAGTTGATGGAAACAACGATCTCAACGCATAGACATCTTCAAAAGAAGACAACGATATTCGGCATCGCACTGCTGGCAGCGCTTCTCCTCGTCTCGCTGGCTTTTCCGGAAACAGCTCAGGCAATGCCTTGGGACGATTGGGTAAACGATGTCGGCAACAACATCAGCCAATGGGTGAAGGGTTTCCTTGAGGGAATCGCCAACTTCTTTCTCAGTGCTGTAGCAGATGTCACAAACTACTTCAGTGCCAAAGAAGCACTTAACGCCTCTTTCGATTCTATTCTTACAAGAGGCAACGGTACCTCCAATGCCTACACGGTTATAGCCGGGTTAAAGACATCGGTGATAATCGTCGGACAATCGATTCTCGCTTTCGCACTTCTGATGCAACTGGTCAAAATCTCTCAACGAGTAGATGCCAACGGTACCATGCCGGTTGTCAAGGAGATTCTGATTCTTGCCGTGTTCTTCTTCATCGGAAGCTATCTCGTCAACCATTCTTTCGACATCTGCACGGCTGCATATGATGAGATCAACAAGCTTATCTCCGAGGTTACCAGCAACAATAACCGACAAACAATAGGAGGCATCGTGCTTGGTGACACAACCAGCGTGGATGAAGGCGCAATGCTTGGCATTGTGATTGCCATAATGATTATGTGGTTGTTCAGCTTCCTTGGATCGATAATCGGTATAGCACTCATCATGGCACGAGCAATCCAACTCTATGTCATGGCAGCATGCAGCCCTATCCCCTTCTCTCTCCTGCTTTTCGATGAGACCAGGCAAATGGGAATCGGTTTCTGCAAAAGCTTTCTGTCCGTGTGTCTTGCCGGACTGATTCTTGCCGTCCTTATGATGATCTATCCGGCTTTAATAGGAGATGTCCTGCAAGCAGCAGCCTCTCCTGACGGCACCGGCAAATATACACTGGACATTACCAACTATTGGAAAGCCTCTATCCCAATAGTTGCATGTTCATTCATGTATCTATATGCGCTTTTGAAGTCCGGGGCTTGGGCTCGGGACATCTTGGGCGGTTAAGTTGATTGGGAGGTGATGAAGCCATGAGCGACTATTACGGAAAAGACAGGCAAGAAAAGGAACAGGAAACCGGTAACAGCGGGCAGGAGCCTTGGTGGAACAACGTCTCCCAGTACATGCCGAAACCGGTGCGGCCTGAGCCGGCTCCTGCCCCTGCTTCGCAGGGAGGGTACGACGACGAGGGCGGCGGGCTGTCCCCTGTCGTTATCGTGGCTATCGTGCTTGCTGTGGTGGCCGTGATCGTCGTGGGCGGGTGTGCTGCGGCATATGCATTCAGTCACCAGGCGCAAGACCAGAGCACGGAGATCACGCTGGCCGACGAGGATGCTGCCAAGAAGGCATCTGACGTGTACCTCACGGTCTACGCCGACGGGGCCGATGCGGCCAACTGCTCTCCTGCCACCATCAGCGTGCTGAAGGGCACGGAAGGCGACGAGGTTGTCCGCTCGGTCAATGTGAAGCCGGGCGAGAGGGCTGATCTCGGCATGTTGGATGCAGGTCAATACCGCATCCATGTCGATACGGTCCCGACCAACCCAGACGGCAGCACGTACCTCACCCCACTGTTCGACATGCAGTTCGAGGTCGCTGGCGATGGCGAGGATATGGAGTTAACCTGCAACCTCGACCCTGCGACTTCAGGCGACGATGCATCCAATCAGGGACAGGCAGGCACGCAAGACAGCAATCAGCAGGCTACCGATGCAGCGGCGGGTGCCAACACAGAGGACGATGGCAATGCGGCAAGCGCTTCGCAGAGTCAGGGCGTTTCCGGCGGCTCCGGTTGGAACGCCTCGCAGTCTCAGGGACACCAGCACAACTGGGTTGCGCAGACCAAGACGGTGCACCATGATGCGGTTTACAGGACCGTGAACCACCCTGCGAAGAAAGAGCGCAGAACCATATGCAATACGTGCCACCAGGACGTGACAAACTGCTTCGCCGCTCATAGGAGTGCTTCCGGGCACACAAGCACCCACTACGAGTACAAGGTGACGCAGGACGCTTACACGGAGCGTGTGCTCATCTCGGCAGCATACGACGAAACGGTGACAACGGGCTACCGCTGCTCCGTTTGCGGTGCCACCAAATAGAGCGCACACGCAAAGAAGGCCCGGGAACATGGAGTTCTCGGGCCTTCTGGATGTTGACGGGTTGTTTAAGTGGAACGATATCTTCACTCCAGCGGTTCAGCAACCATGGCAGATCAGGCAGGTCTCAAACAGCTCCTGTGCGGAGATGGTTTCGATGGGCTGTTCAGCAACCATGGCAGATCAGGCAGGTCTCAAACCTGTGGGTGCAGATACCCCGTTTGAACAGGGACTATCTATTTCAAAGAACTGCAAAATCTACCAGGTCTTCTTGTTTCTGCGACCCGCCCGATCATTTTTTCGATCGGGCTCTCGGATCTCCGCAAGCGTCTATTCCCGCCCTGACGGCGGTATGGATCCATTATAGCAAATCCGCATCCGAATGCGAGTTTGGGGTTCTGACATCGGTGCTTCTCTGCTGTTCAGTTGGAAACGAATACCAGAAACGCTGTTAGAATCATTGTAGGCGAAAGCTTTAGAGAGAAAGGCAATGTGATGGCTTATCTTATCGATGCGGAGAAGGATAATGTCCTGAGGAGCCCGGAGTGTCCCGACGTGAAGCGTGTCACCGAAATGCTGACCGAGTCGAAAGAAGCGGCTGTTCGAGACCTACAGGACTTGCCAAGCGAGCTTGACATGCACCCCGAGCTCACCGAAGAGGACGACAGGCCATGGAACTTCGATGCCGAGATGGACAGACTCATGGATCTCGATGCCGAGGCATTCATGGAAAACGCCCATGAGCTGCCGTTCGACATCGGCGACTCCGGAGACGACAACAGATAGCTGGGGATCATCGCGATGACAGGCAAAACGATGATGCCCGACAACTTCGACGAGTACTTCGAGAAATGGCTTGCGAGGAAAATCACCCAGAAAGAGATCGCCACTGAGCTCAGGGTATCCCAATCGGTGGTGTCGAACTGGATCATCCAGTTCAGAAAGGACACCGGCAAAGACAGGGATTACATCAAGACAGACGCATTCAAAGATGCACTCAAGGGCTATGAGAACGATGAGCTGTCGACTAGACAGGCCGGCAGGATGCTCGGAATCACGCATACGGGGTTCCGAAAACTTGTCATGAAGGCTCAAGAGCAACAGAAGTCAGAGGAACAAAAGAACTCTGCCGCGAAAGAAGATGCTCCCAAGAAGGAATACGGAATCGACCAGTTGATGGCAAACCTCTCCGACGAGACACCGGAAACCGTCGAGGACGGCCCTGGAGACAGGTAGCCCTTCGTGTGGCTCCCTAGGATGAGGTGATTTTCGTTGGACGACAAGGCGAAAAAGGCAATACGTGAGAATTTGGCTTTGACCGCCAAGGCGATTTACCACTACGAGATGATGCTACTGATCCCTGACGATGAACGGTTGACGTATCTGACCGACAACCTGCAAGTGTCGTTCAAGAGCGGGCAAAAGGTGGGGCATCTGATCGAGTACGGCAACCGCTGCTCCCAATACAACAACTACATCAAGGAAATGTCGCTTTGCTTGGACAACAAGACCCACCACGGCGAAGCATTGAAGATGAGCAACACACCGACCATCTACCTGAAGATGGGGTTCAAGCAACTGCCCCTTCTCTACTCTCAGAAGCACCTTAGGAACTCCATGAAGAGCAAAGGTCGCTTCAAGAGCAACCATCATACACATGGGCTGTCGGAAAGGCTTGCACGCAAGATACCGGAACTGCTGAACGACCCTGTGCTCGTATACAACTCCCCTGCTAACCCAAACCGCATCTGCGTTGTCCTTAACGACGTTGACATGGACGGCTATCCGCTGTTCGCCGCTATCGAGCCGAATGCAACCGATTTGAACATGCACAAGGGCAAGCAGGTTGTGTCGGCAAATGTGGTAAGGACCGTTTTCGGGAAAGACAACCTCATCGCCCATCTTGAGCATAAGGTTCCGGCTTCGGATGTCATCTACTTCGACAAAGAAAAAAGCCAAGACTTAGAGCGTCTAGCTGGGATTCAATTTCCCAGATACTACTCAAGCCTTAGCTTTAACACGATTATACAGCAGCCACGGTGTATTTGCAATAGCAAAGTACCACAACATTGTGATATAAGAGCCGAACCTGCAAAAAAGGCTTTGGAGAAAGGATCAGTGAAAGAGGTCTCACGAAAGGAAGCAACGGGAATCGATCAGATCGGCGATGCGATCGTCGAGGAGAGGCCGCACTCTCCCGCCGTCCTGCGGAAAGGCGGCGACGGTTTCGACGGACGCTAACGAACAGAGGCGACAAATGCCATGAGCAAATGCCGCCTCTCGTTTCTAGGTTGCTTGAACCAAAACACAAATCAAAAAAATATAGCGCAGATACCTTATCCATCTGCATAATTTAATTATACGCCTGACCAGGGGATTTGTCAATGGTTGCAGGCAATGGAAGGAGATTTTCGATATGGCTGATGATACCGCTACTAAAGAAGGGCAAATGGTCGCAGAGATGCATACGCTTGCGAAGCTTGCGCTCCGCACCGACCAGGCTGTGTACAACGTGCACACGGGGCTCTGCATCGTGCCCGATGTCAACGGGGACGGGGAGCTGTTCGGCGCTCAGTACACTCACACTTCGCTTGATGTATTGCTGTCTGCCGGAAGCAATGAGATGCCCGAGAGTGCCCTTGAGTATACGATGAGCTGCTACCCTGCCTCAGGCACGGCCGCTGCTAATCGCTTAGATGCAATCTACGAGTCGGAAGAAGGCATTAATGCGTACGCCGATGATCTTGAGAAGACCAATTCGCTTCCGCAAATGATCGACATGATGGTGGCTAACGGTAAAGGATGGTGCTTGGCAGATCCGTACTCGATTGCCGCTGAAGCCGGCATCGTGCCACGGCGATATCTCGATGTTGAGTACATGCCAGACAATGCCGATCTGGAGGATCAGCCGCTTGGATGGACGGATTTCCTTGAGGCTGCCGAGGGCAACGTGGCCTATGCCATGATGCTCGTCGACCGTACCGAATGGGCTTACCCGTCGACAATGGTCGATGAGGATATGCGTGATAACGAGGTTGCCGAGATCGGCGGAAAGCTCATGCTCACCAACGGGCTGCCGGTTGAAGAGGACGATATCCTTGCTTCTGAAACAGTTGAAACGGTGGAGCTATCCGACAAGGACATGGCTTTGGACGCTATCAAACAGGGGAAGGATCTTTACAACGTGAACACAGGGCTCGTGCTGCACCCCTTTGTCGAATCCGACACCAAAAACCTCTCGCAAGTCACAAGTGCCTTCGTGTCGCTCCCCCTCCTCACCGGTGCCGATGGGCATGTTGCCAGTGAGCCTTGGAGTTACGCTGTCGAACACTACATCGAGCCAGACGGCAACACCGATGGAAGGATCGGCTGGCTGCCCGAGTTCGCCGATGTAAAGGTCGACGACACGCATGGCATCGAGTCAAAGTCATCTATTTACGCCTATCTAGTCAAGATGATGGGCAAGCACGGTTCCGGTTGGTGCTTTGGAGATACCAAGAGCATCGCCGAAACGGCCCATTCCTTTAAGCTAGATAAGGATCTTGGAATCGATGTGGTAATGAGGAGCAATCATGAGAATCGATGCATCGCGCATGGCAACTCAAAGGATGCTCCGGACAATAGGTGATAAGCACAAGAAGCTTAAAAAAGAAAGGAATGATTCTATGATACTGGTGCTTGCGGAGAAACCGTCGGCCATGAGGAACTTCGCCAAGGCACTCGGTGGCGATGAGGGAAGCTACAACGGGGAAAGCTACAGGCTTTGCGCTTTGCGTGGCCATACCCGCGGTCTGAAGTTCCCAGAACAACAAGTGCCGAAAGAAAAGCAAGATGAAATGAAAGCTTGGAGCCTCGACGGGCTTCCTTGGGACTTGTCCGAGTTTGCTTGGAGAAAAGGCACTTTGCCTGGATGCAAAGAGGTTCTTGAAAATCTGAAGGAGAGCCTTAAAGGCATAGATGAGGTGGCAATCGCCACCGATGACGATCCGTCCGGTGAAGGCGAGGTTCTTGCCTGGGAAGCCTTGAATTTCTGCCGTTGGCATGGAAAGACGACTCGCATGTACTTTCCCGACGAGGCACCGGCTTCTGTCCAGAAGGCATTCAAGAACCGAGTCGCAATCGAGTCCATGGAAAAGGACGGCGACTATGTGAAGGGACATTTGCGTGAACGCTGGGACTTCGCCTCCATGCAGTTCGTGCGTGCGGCCACGGTCATTGCCCGAGAGAAGGGATACCGGACGGTTGTCCGTCAGGGCAGGCTCAAGAGCGTCATGGTCCAGCTTGTGGGAAAGCAGCTTGAGGCTTACAACAGCTACAAGCGAAAGCCTTTTTACGAGGCACGGTTCAAAGATGCGAACAACAACACGTTCGCCCGCAAGGTAGACGATCCTGCTGACATCCGCTTCGAGAAGAAGGAGGATGTGGATCTGTCTGCCTTGCATGCATCTGACGTCGTGGAGGACTCCAGGGTTGCAAAGCATACGGCTCCGGGTAAGCTCTTGGATTTGGCGGGACTGTCGGCGATTTTGGCAAAAGAGGGATTTAAGCCGGAATCGATATTGGCGACTTATCAGAAAATGTACGAGGCCCAGGTAGTCTCCTACCCCCGCACCGAAGACAAGGAGATCACGCCCGAACAGTTCAGCGAGCTGTTGCCGTTGGCACCGAAGATCGCCAAAGCAATCGGGGTTGATGCGGGATTGCTCACGCATACGCAACCTAGAAAGACCCATGTAAGGGAAGGTGGCGCACACGGAGCCAATCGCCCAGGCATCAATGTACCCTCTTCGCTTGAAGAGCTCAAGAAGTACGGCAAGGAGGCCATGGCCATCTACGAGATCCTTGCACGCAACTACCTTGCCATGCTCTGCGAGGATTACGAGTACGAGCTTGTGAAGGGGCATGTTGCCGATTTCCCGGAATACATTGGTGAAACGAGGATCCCAATTCCAGGGAAGATCGGGTTCAAAGCCGTGTTCGACTCGGCGGCTCAGGAATCCGATGAGGAGGAATCGGAATGCAAGGACTTCGGTCCCGAAGCAGAGCCTTATGTGCATGAGGGAGCCAACCAGAGACCGCAGAAACCTACCATGAAGTGGCTCAACAAGAAGCTTGAGAAGTACAACGTGGGCACAGGTGCCACAAGGACCTCTACCCTTGCCGAAATATCGAAAGCTGGGCAGGACGCTTCCCTTCTGTCCGAGTCGAAGGGCGTTTTGAAGTTAACGAAGTGTGGCGAGGTGAGCTACGCTTTGCAAGAGGGCTGCCGGATAGCAGACCCTCTTGTGACCGAAGAGCTCTTCAAGACGATGGACGCTGTGGGCAAGTTCGAAACGAACCCCGAATCGGTATTGTCGCAGGTGGCGGACATGGTGCAGCATGACATGCAGACAATGCAGGGCAATGCGCACAAGCTCGATTCGATGGATCTAGGCGGTGCTGCAAAGAAGCCAGTGGTCGGCAAGTGTCCCCGATGCGGACTCGATGTGCATCTCAACCCCAAGACGGTGCGATGCTCCTCGATCAAGTACGGCAAGGATGAGAAAGGGAACTGGATAATAAAAGACGCAGGATGCGGGTTCCAGTTCTACCGCTCAATCGCTCATAAAACGCTTACCGAACCGCAGATCAAGAAGCTGCTTGAAGATGGGATAACCGGTACCATCAACGGGTTCAAGAAGACTGGCGGCGGCACGTTCAGTGCCAAGGTCACGCTTGACAAGCAGGAACCGAGCCTCGGTTTCAGCTTCGATGGGGTCACCAGCCGCAAAGGAAGTGCCAAGCGCAAGCGATGAGCGGCAAACTCGCATTCTACGCAAAGAAAGCCCGCAGGCGTAACGCTTGCGGGCTACTCAATACTCACGGCAACTTCTAAATTCGCATGGATACGGGCTACCGTTTATTCGCTTGTGATATGTGCTTTGCCAAGAACGACACTGCGAGTGTTCGATAAGTTGGCAGATCGGGCGGCTCTCAAACCAGAAGAGCGGCAGGAACCGGTATCGCCCTGGTTCAGTAACTATGGCAGATCAAGTGGTTCTCAAACTCGGTTAGCCCAATCCCCTAACTATCTCGGTTCAGCAACCTTGGCAGATCAGGTGGTTCTCAAACTGGCTGCGCCCGCCGCCCTGCCATATGATGTTCAGCGGCCATGGCAGATCAGGCGGTTCTCAACCACAAGGGTGGCTTGGCACCGCTTTACTCCCGGTTCAGCAACCATGGCAGATCGGGCGGTTCTCAAACCCTAAGGAAACGCTCTACCATTTGCCTAAGTTCAGTAACCATGACAGATCGGGCGGCTCTCAAACTGCATTCGAGCATGTTGTCTTCAAGGACAAGGTTCAGTAACCATGACAGATCGGGCGGCTCTCAAACCTGTGGGTGTGGATATGCCGTTTGATCTGGACATTCCTATTTCAAAGAACTGCAAAATCTGCCAGGTCTTCTTGTTTCTGCGACCCGCCCGGTCGTTTTTTCGATCGGGCTCTCGGATCTCCGCAAGCGTCTATTCCCGCCCCGACGGCGGTATGGATCTATTATAGCAAATCCGCATTCGATTGCGGATTTGCAATCCATATCCCTCGGACTTGCCGTTGCGCCTGTTTTGCCGTAGTAGTTGGAAACAAATACCAGAAATGCTGGTAGTATACCGGTATAAGGTAAATCAGGAGGTACGGTATGGCTGGCAAAACATCTGATCGGGTTGCCGATCAGCGTAAGGAAATCGTGGATCATGTCATTGAGGAGATGGGCAAAGGTGGGTTCAGCTGGCTCAAGCCTTGGGCCGACTCCGCCTCTCCGCACAACCCCGTAACCGGTAGCACCTACCATGGACGCAACAGGATGCACCTCGCCGTCATGGCTATCATAAAGGGTTACAACGACCCTCGCTGGGTAACTTTCAACCAAGCCAAGAAGGTCGGGTGGAAGCTCCAGAAAGGTGCCAAGTCGTGCATCGTTGAGAAATGGAAGATGTACCCGGTCAAGGATTCCAGCAAGGAGAAGGATAAGTCCTCTCCTGCTTCCGACGATACACAGAACTTGCGGATGATTCCCCGATGTGTTGGCTACTGGAGCGTTTTCAATGCGAGCCAGTTCGACGGCGTTCCTCCCTTGCCGCAGCTCAACCGAAACGATGACATTGAGATAGGCAGGCTGGCGGACGATGTGAAGGACTCTTCGAGATGCCCAGTGCGGGAAGCGCCTGGAAACGAGGCGTATTACATGCCGGTAAAGGACATGATCGCTGTTCCGCCAAGGGAGTCTTTCGCAAGCAATGAGGCCTTCCTCGTCACTTTGCTGCACGAGATGGGGCACTCTACAGGGCATCCGAATGCGTTGGGACGCGACCTGAACAGCATGTTCGGCTCAAAGAGCTACGCCTTCGAGGAGCTGATCGCTGAGTTCTCCAGCATGTTCAGCGCATCGGACCTCGGCCTTTCCGGAGACCTCGACCCGGAATCGGACCATTTCAAGCAACACGTCGCCTACCTGCAAAGCTGGCAGAGTGCGCTTGAAGACGATCCCGACCTGCTCTTCCGCGCTGCTTCAGCTGCCGAGAAGGCCACGGAGAGCGTCATCGGGCGCTACGAGCAGCATGTGGGCCACGAGGCACCGGGCAAGGAGTACCTGAAGGGACTCAACCTTACCGAGGGTAAGGAGGCTGTTTCCGAGAAGAAGGTTCCTGCGGCCAAGGAAGCGAAGGATGTAGGTATCAATGAGCTTGCAAACTCGGTCGGTGTCGATGCAAAAGGCATCGATGCGCCAGATCGTGGATCAGGCATTGACGAGAGGTGATCTTAGATGGCTAACAATTGCTTTTACATGATGCATATAAAGGGCGACAAGAATGCCATCGACGAGTTCGTCGGCATGATGAAGAACGGCAAGATGGGTCGTTTCTTCAGTGTTGAGGCTGAAATGGACTCCGACCATGAGGCCATCGTGTCCGGAGACTGTGCATGGGCCTTGAGCTCTGCCGTGCTGCTCTCTGGCACGAATCGGCTCGGGGAGCCTACTTTCCTAAACAAGATGAGAAAGCTTGGCCTTTCCATCGAGGCTTACACAGAGGAACCGGTGGTGGGATTCGAGGAGCATTTTGTCTTCGACAAAGGGGTTATCGCAATCAAGGAGAAAGCAGCTCTCGCCACCTATGCTGCCAACGACCTTTCGGAAGAAGACATTCAGAATATCGCCGAGGAGCACAACGTAACCACCGATGCCGTCATCGCAAGCATCGACGACGAGGTTGTGCGGATAGGTGGCTATGATTGGATTTTCGACGGCAAGCCCGCCATCGCCGCCGTCAATGCTGTTCTTCGCGAGCGGTTCCTGAACTTCATTGAGAAGGAGATTATGGAATCGGAAACCGGTATGTACTTCGTTGAGAACGACGCTTGGCTGCAAGGCGACGGCTTCTCCCCTGCCGAGGTACGTGCCATGGCAGACGAGCTTGCCGCCGATGAGCGCACCGAGCTTGTTATGGTGGTCGGCGAGGACCCGTTCATCACCTTCTATCCCGATTTTGCCGAGTACCTGCAAGCAGAGCGAGAATCGCTGGCAGGCGTTTCAATCAGCAAGGACAACCTGATGAACGATCGCAACATGGCAGATTGCAGGAACAATAAGCTCGATTCGCTGATCCATGCAGCCGAGGTCAAGGGGATTGGAAACGCATTCGACTCTGCTTTGGGGACCGGTGCCGTGTTCGCAGCAAAGGTTTCCGAAGCAGGAACGGATGCGCCAGCGAGTTACGGTCTGCTGTCCAATGTCCGGGGAATGCGTTTGAGCGATTTCCTTGAGCAGAGCACCGACTGCTCGTCCGGTGTGGACACTCTCCTGCTCACGACCGATCAGGGTAAGGCCGTGTCGGTTGTGGAGGAATGCCATGGAGCAATCCGGGCAGACGGCACGGAGAAGGTCACAGAAATCGAGTTTCGGCAGCTTAAGCCGTTCGTGGCTTATAAGACGGCGCAGCTGCTCCAGAACGGCGGGCTTGATGCCGCCGAGCTTGATTCGCTGGCTGCCAATATCTTCATGGACATGGACTGGTTGCAGATGTGCACCGACCTGGCCGAGCAGATGACCTGGGAATGCTCGACGGAACGCTCTGAGCTTGCGGAGATGCTTTGGAACGGCGATCCGGAACAAGGCATCGCCGCCCTTGAAGATGTTGCTGTTGATGACGATGACTGCATCAAGCAGGAATGGATGGGTTACAAACCGGGTACGCCACGGTTCGAGATATGGAAGGACTTCGAAACGAACTTCAGTAAGGACGGCGTTTCGCTCTGCGAACTTTCGGGGTTCGATGACTACAAGGTTGAATATAAGGATCCTGGGCCAACGCTTTCCGAATCGGAGTTCGACAAGCTGTTCGGTTCGGACGTGCGGGAAGGTAACGTACAGAAAGACGTTTCGGATGTGAGCTGGGACGATCCAGGTTCAGAAGACGAGCGTTAGGAACAGGGCATGCGGGTTACAGCAGTGCAGCACGGTATCGTGCGGTACTGCTGTTTCTGTATCATGACATTGTGCTATAGGACTGAAAGGAGTTGCAAGGACAATGGAATGGGGAGATCTCGTAATACCGGCAAGATTTGTGAACAACGACTTTGCGAACAACTACCGGTCGTACATCTTCGACATGCCTGAAGACAGTAGGTACGCAGGATACACGTTCGCCCATCCGCGCAAGCTGACGCGCTATGAACGAGGGTATCGGGTATTAAGGCTCCATGACGAGTGGACGTTCCATCTTATGAAGCAAGCCGAATCAGGAAAACTCGATGAAAAGGCTCCAATCATCGATTTGTCGTTCGATGAGATGCTTAATGAGTTCATGGACGACTTGTATTCCGACGAGGGTTGATGGATAGATACGCTCGCTTTGCTCGCTGATACGGCAGGCATTCCAAGATGCCTGCCGGAGTGAAAGGCAAAACAACGAAGAAAGGGATGATATAACATGCAGATCATTGTGTACTACCAGAACGGCAAGCTCGACGTGTTCTCAACCGACAACTTCACAGCAAACGAGCCTTGGGCAAAGCAAGGGCTGAACCTGGCCACCGAGCTTACCGTAAGGCTCGATCTTTTGGACGATGAGGGGCTTATTATCGATTTGTACTGGTACGACGGCTCGGAAGCTGGGAATGCGGTTGAGACACCCGACGACGATACCCGTACCGTCATCAGGCATGCGCTTAGGAGGCAGGGCCGCAGGATCAGGCTGGTTTCCCAGGAAGAGCTTGAGCACATAGCGCAGATCACGATAGACGGCGAGTTGGCGGTATGGCGGCAAGGAGGGTACCTCATCAACGGGGTCATGTTCAAGAACCAAGAACTGCTCTGCTTCTCCAACGATAGCGTTACCAGCATGAACCGCAGGGCTTCAAGCGTGTTCGAGTACCTGAAGAATGCCAACCCTGGGATCTCGGAAGAGACCTTGAGCGCAATGATGGGATACCCGCTCGGTGCGATGCAGCAGATCAAAGACGCTGAGGCTGCAAACAGCGAGGAAGACGACGATGACGATTTCGACGAGTAGCCGATTATGTTCTGGTGGATATATAGCACAACATCGTGCTATAATGATAGATAAGCATGAGCATATAAGGAAATAATGCATATGTTGTGATAGCACACTACTTCGCTGTCACAACATGAATCTATTGAAAGGAGGAGTCTGTGTGACACAGGAAACAAAGGGATATGCACTGAAACTGTACGATCGGGAACTTATGAGCTTCAACTTGAGCTATGACCGCTTTGCGAACCTCAAGGTAGAGGTTACAGATTGCGATCTCAGCACAAAGAAGCTCTGGCCTATGGGAATGAGTCCCGAGAGTTTGGAAAACGACATCGCATCATGGGCAAAATCCAGGACCATCCCGAAGAACCGGAAGTTTGTGGCCGAGATATTGGCTACGGCTGGTCTATCAGCCAATGACTCCATCGGAATCTTGGATACCTGCAAGGGTCTGTCGGTCAATGACTCGTATTGGCTGGACGATGGCCATGAGGATCTTTCTTTCGATGATGTGAACCTCTTCGACAACGATCTTGACGAGGCGTTGTCGATCGTTGCCTACACGGGATACTCTTCCGGCATCAAGCACAAGCTTGGGTTATCAACGGAGTGGACCACCAACGGCCAGTACCCCAAGGCTTGGAGGAGGATCGATAACGAGCTGGTGCTGTACAAAGCAGGCTCTACCGGGTTCATGAACTCTGGAATGGAACCGTATTCCGAGTACTTCGCATCCCAGATTGCAGAGCGTATGGGGATCAAGCACGTGTCTTACAATCTTGAGATGTGGAAGGGAAAACTGGCATCGACCTGCCCTCTCATCAATACCAAGGACGTCTCGTATGTTCCGTTCGCCTACACAACGAAAGGCCATATGTTTCCGGCTTCCATGGCTGTGGCGCATGCGTTCAGTCGTGACATGATGGACGATTACAGGGATATGCTCCTGTTCGATGCGCTGATCTGCAATCCAGACCGACATGCCAAGAACTTCGGAGTCCTGAGGGACAACAAGACCGGCAATGTTTTGGGCATGGCACCGCTGTTCGACCACAACCTGTCGCTGTTTCCTTATGACATGGCAGATGAGTTCGACAAATTTGAGGATCGAGCCAACACCGTGTACTATCCACGGCTCAGCAACTTGCCGTTCATCGAGCAGGTTGGGCTCACGATGTCGGAAAAGAACCACAGCGCACTTCGCAAGTTGATAGGCTTCAAGCTTGAAAACCATCCGTTCTACCCTGTTTCGCAGGACAGACTCGATGCGCTCAACCGCTATCTTGAGAAGAGAACAGTGGAGCTGCTGAAGGTACCGGTTGTCGACGAGCAGGAGTTGGCAACGATCCTCGATGACAGCTTCAAGCAGGTCGAAAAGCCAATAGCCATGCTTGCATGTCAAAAAGAAATCGGAATAAGTGATTTGATGAGTCTTGCAGATGATGATAGGGAGCCTGAGCATATCGTCCGTGACGATGGCTTTGGACGGGAATAAGACCAAGGAGGTGAATAAAGAAATGAGCAGATACAAGGATATTGTCGAACTGTGGAAGGGCTTTGGAATCGAGTCCTCTGCAGATTTGGAATCGCATTTGGAGAATTTCTCTATTCTTTTCGCATACAACTCGGGCGCAATCGAGAACAGGGAGATCACCTATCACGATACTCGTGAGATCTTCGAAAGCGGAAAAGTCAGCGGATACTCAGGAAACCTGAAGACGCTGTTCGAGATCAGCAACATGAAGGATGCTTACAGACTGATGCTCAAATGGTTCGATGAGAAGACCCCTCTCTCACTCGAATCCATCAAGGAGATGCACTATCAAATCGCCAAGCTTACCTACGACCAGCGCAGATGGGAGTTGGGCGAGCGTCCGGGGCAATTCAAGAAGGACGACCGATGGGGTGTCGGCAGGCATGACATAGCCGCTCCGGTCGAAGAGGTGGAGGCGAACCTTCAGGAGGATCTGGATGAGATCAACTCCTACGCGGGAAGCAAGCCGTTGGTTGCCGCAGCGTTCTTTCACGCAAGGTTTGAGGGAGTCCACGCATTCGCCGATGGCAACGGAAGGTGCGGCCGTGCTTTGATGAACTACTATCTCATCACACATGACCATCCGCCGGTTGTCGTGTACGAAGAGGACAAGTCTCAGTACTACAAGGCACTTGACGAATACGACGAGACGGGTGATCTGAGCCCGCTGATCGGATTCTTGGAAGCGCAGGCTGAGAAGACTTGGCTACCGACTTTGGAGCGCTATGAACATTCGAAAGGCGAGCCGGATTTGGTGGTTTCCGCAAAGAACCGCAAGCACAGCTTGAGCGATTACCTGGATCAAGCCGATGGGATTGGCATCGATGCATTGATGGAACAGCTGGCTGAGCCGAGCGATGTGCGCACGAATGCTCTGGAGCTTGGCAAGGATAATCCGGCACGGTAATAATGTTTTGGTAGTGAAATAGCAAAGCATCACAATACAGTGCTAAGAGCACAACAACGAGCAAGGCGAAAACGCCTTGCTTTTTTCATTAAGAGACGCTTGCTGATAGGATTATCTCTTTGCAGAAGGGTCAAGGGAAACCTTGGCTCTTCTTTTTTGCCGTCTGCGATGCAGTGATGGCACACGATACCGCAGTGTTGCAACAGGCTTGCAGAAAACGCAGAGAGACCGTAGTTGTTCGGAGGGGCATCGGAATACGGTGTAATCAGTCCTATTGGCATCGGTAATAGAATGTTTCAGCAGATAAAACGTGTAGTTGCCGCCTAGGTAACAGTACGGTTGCGGTATCATCGTATGGATGTGTCCCCTAAAAAAGAAAGGAGAAAGATTATGAAAGCAGAAGCAAAAAAGCGTCTCACCCAGTTCGTGAACTCTTTGTTCGCAGTCGTTCTGGTCGTGGGTCTTCTGCCGACTTGGGCTCTCTCGAACCCTCAGCAAGCATATGCTGCACCGGCAGATTACACTGTGACGGCCACTGTGGACGGGCTCGACGATGACACGTTGCCCGTGCTCGTCGGCGGAACCGACTTCACGCCGGGACAGCCTGTCAACGCCGATCCGGTGTACTACACCGATGCGAACGGCAACACGCCTCTTGCCGACTTGGCTGCACAGAAAGCCAAGCAGGGATTGAGCCTCAAGTGGATTGATGCCGAGACCGGCAAGGACTTCTCATGGACTGAGACACCTATCAACAAGAGTTACGAGGTGGAGGGCACCTGGGTACAGACCCAGTGTACCGTCACCGTAAACGCCAACGACGGCGGCAAGACCGCCAAGCAGGAGGTCACGGTTCCCTGGGGCAAGTCCTACGCAAGCGTCAAGGGCGGTGCACCGGCAACCCCGACCTATACCGGTTGGCAATTCTTGGGTTGGTACACCAAGGACGGCAAGCAGTACGACTTCAACTCCACGGTAACCGAATCCGTGGTCGTTGAGGCGAAGTGGGCCGTTGCCGACGTTACGGTGGTTCCGACCACCAACCCCGATGCGGATGTCGACCAAACCCTTTCCGGCACTTGCTGGATCGGCGCGACCTGGAGCTGGCACCCGGCTCAGTTCGCACTGTCGAACTTCTCTGGTAAGCTCGCAGGCGTTAGTGCAACCGGCTACTGCGCAGACCGCTCTGCGGCACCGGCCAGCAACGTGCAGGCAACCTACTCCGCTACCCTGAAGAGCGTGAACGTGGAGACCGGTGAGGTTGTCTACGACCTGTACATCACCCCGCCCGATGCCACCAACGGCAAGGATCGCAACCAGTACGGCCTGATCGGCTACCAGCACATCTCCGCGCAGGTTACGCTCATCAAGAACTTCGGCGGTTGGATTGAGGTCAATAAGTCCTCTTCCAACCCGGCAATCTCCGACAACAACGATTGCTACGACCTTGAGGGCGCAGAGTACGCTGTGTTCAATCAGTCCAACCAGGCAGTTGCCAAGCTGACGACCGACAAGAACGGCTATGCCAAGTCGGGGCTGCTGCCTTCCGGTGAGTACACCGTGAAGGAGCTCAAGGCGCCTAAGGGCTATGCACTTGATGAGGAGGGTCATCAGGTTCGTGTTACGAGCGGTCAGACTACGACCAGCAATTTGGTTGATAAGCCGCAAAGCGACCCTGTTGGTACTTTGCTTGGCAAGTACGACGGTGAGAAGACCTACAACGGTGAGAAGAACCTGCCTCTTGGCAGTGCTTCCCTCTATGGTGCTCAATACTCTGTCGAGTATTACGATGGCTACTATGACTCTGTAGCTGACGCCGAGGCATCCGGCAATCCTACCCGTAAATGGGTTCTGCAAACAGATGAAGATGGTTATGTAAACCTTAGATATGCAGACCAAAGTTTTGAAGTGCATGATGCAAACGGCAACGTTACCGCTACTCTTCCTTATAAAGTAAGCGGTGACGACTTCTATCGAGCCGCAAACGGTGCAATCTCACTGCCACTTGGCACTGCCGTTATTAAGGAAATCAAGGCACCGAAAGGCTACAATCTACCGAAGCCTTTCGGTATGGATCAATCTTTCGTTCGTCAAATCACTGTTGACGGTAATATAGATGTTGTCCATTCCTACAATGCCCCTGAGCAGGCTGAGCCGGTGTTCCGTTCTGACTTGGAATTCACCAAGGCGGCTTCGGATGATTCGCATTCTTTGGCTGGGGTGCCTTTCAAGATCACTTCCAAAACCACTGGTGAGAGCCATGTGATCGTCACCGACGAGAACGGCAAGGCTTCCACCAAAGCCTCTTGGAACAAGCACACGCAGGACACCAACGGCAACGACTGGATCATGTCCGAGGATACAGAGGGCATTCAGGGCTTTGTAGCCAAGTTGCTCGATGCTGCCAAGGTTCTCGATCCTACCTGCGGCGTGTGGTTCGGTCAGTACACGGACGGCGATGAGACCAAGATCACCGATCCGGACGATGAGCGTGGCGCCCTTCCTTACGATGAGTACACCTTGGAAGAGCTCCCGTGCGATGCAAATGCGGGTTACCAGCTCATCAAGAAGGACTTCACGGTTTCCCGTGACAACACCTTCAACGCCGACAACACCGTCAACCTTGGAACCCTGACCGACCAAGATGTATCCATCTCCACCCAGGCTTACGACAAGGCCGATGGCGATCAGGAAGTCGTTGCCGAGCCCGATGTGACCGTTGTCGACAAGGTTTCCTGCGACAACATCCAGAAGGGCACCGAGTACATCATCAACGGCACCCTGATGGACAAGGCCACCGGCAAGCCCTATGTGGATGCAGCCGGCAACGAGGTCCATGGCTCCGTTACCTTCACAGCTAAGAGCCAGGAACAGGACGCATTTGTCGAGTTCACATTCGACGGCTCCAACCTCACGGATTCCACCGAGCTCGTTGTGTTTGAAACCATCGCAACCACCGAGAGCCCTGACCGAATCCTCGACAACCATGAAGACATCAACGATCTGGGTCAGACCGTTACCGTCAAGCCTCCTGTAATCGGCACCATTGCCACAGATGGCATCGACAACGACAAGCAGGTTGTCAAGGACACCGAAATGGTGGTTACCGATACCGTTGCCTACTACGGCCTCACCCCTGGCAAGCAGTACACGCTCAAAGGCGAGCTGATGGACAAGGCTACCGGTGCGGTGCTCAAGGACGCGGCGGGCAATCCCGTGACTGCCGAGAAGCAGTTCATCCCCAACGCAACGGCGGGCACAGTGGAGATCCAGTTCACCTTCAACGGCTCCAACCTCAAGAAGGATCAGAGCCTTGTTGCCTTCGAGCATGTCCTGACCAAGGGCAAGGAAATCGCAACGCATGCGGAGATTACCGATATCCCGCAAACCGTCACCGTTATCGAGCCCTCCATCAAAACCACTGCAAAGAGCAGCCAGGCTGGGCATGAGGGCGATAAGAACGTGGTTCGCGACACCACTGCAACCGTCAAGGACACCGTGGAATATAAGAACCTCGTTCCCGGCAAGGAATACACCCTCATCGGCAAGATGATGGACAAGGCTACCGGTAATGCACTGCTCAAGGCAGACGGCTCTGAGGTCACTGGCAAGGCTACCTTCACGCCTGAGAGCTCCAACGGCACCGCAACCGTGGAGATCACCTTCGATTGCGCAGACCTCGACGGTCACAGCCTTGTTGCGTTCGAAAAGCTCTACCGTGGCGAGACCACGATTGCAAGCCATGAGGACATCGACGATGTGGATCAGACCGTAAAGGTCGATACCCCGCTCGTTGAGACCACTGCCACCAGCAGCCAGGCTGGGCACGATGGTGACAAGAATATTGTCCGCGACACCGAGGCTACGCTGACTGATACTGTTGAGTACAAAGGCTTGGTAACCGGCAAGGAGTACACCTTCATCGGTACGGTGATTGATAAGGTCACCGGAAAGGCACTGCTCAACGCAGATGGCTCCGAAGTAACTGCTTCGAAGACCATCAAGGCAGCCGATACCTACGGTACCGTTGAGCTTGAGTTCACTTTGAACTGCGCTTCCCTTGATGGCCATGAGCTCGTAGTCTTTGAGAAGATTTACCAAGATGGCAAAGAGATCGGATCCCATGAGGATCTGAACGATGGGGATCAGACCGTTACTGTTATCTCCCCTGAGCTTGCGACCACCGCTATCGACGGCATCGATGGCGACAAGAATGTGGTCAAGGATCCTGAGGCCGAAGTTACCGACACCGTTGAGTACAAGGGTCTCGTGACCGGCAAGGAGTACAAGATAACCGGTACCATCATGGACAAGGCTACCGGCAACCCTTACATCGATCCTTCCACCGGGAAGGAGATCACTGGCGAGACCACGTTCACGCCGGATGATACTTACGGCACTGTGGATGTGAAGTTCGCATTCGATGCCTCTCAGCTTGATGAGAACTCGCAGCTTGTTGTGTTCGAGAAGATCTCCCGCAACGGCGAAGAGATTGGTGGCCATGAGGATATCGACGACGAGGCACAGGCTGTCTCCATCGTCGTTCCCGAGATCCACACTAATGCAGCCGACGGGCTCGATGGCGACAAGGAAGTAATCGCCGACCATAAAGCATCCGTTGTAGACACGGTTTCCTACGATAACCTGGTTCCCGGCAAGGAGTACAAGGTTTCCGGCACCTTGATGGTGAAGGAAACCGGTGAGGCCTTGCTGGATGTGGACGGCAACCCAGTTACCGCCTCCGCCACGTTCACCCCTGAGAAGCCCAAGGGCTCTGTGGACGTTGTGTTCGAGTTCGACGCTGACCTTCTGGCTGGAAAGAAGCTCGTAGCATTTGAGAAGCTGTACCGCAACCAGATCGAGATCACCGTCCATGAGGACATCGACGACGAGGATCAGACCACTACTGTGGTTCCTCCTCAAATCGGCACTACCGCTACCGACACCGCTGACGGTGACAAGCATATGGCTGCCGATCCCGAGTCCTCCATCACCGACGAGATCCAGTACAAGAACCTTGTTCCCGGCGATGAGTACCAAGTTGCAGGTATCCTGATGGACAAGGCCACAGGCCTGCCACTGCTCTCCGGCGAGGGTGCTTCGGCGATCTCTGCTGAGGACCTGCAGAAGTTTGCAGACGACCTAAAGGCTGCTTGCGAACTTGACTCCGGTGATGTTTCCGCCATCGAGATCGATGGCAAGGCGTTCGGCGATGGCCATGAGGTTAAGCTTGTCGCCGGCAAGTACGAATGGTCTGACGACAACGGCTCCGGTCAGTACCTTGAAAAGACCGACGATGGTTGGAAGCTTGTTGAGTTCAGCGATTCCGCTGATATGTCCAATTCCAAGGAGATTGGCACCTACACCGACGATCAGGTGAAGCTCACAAAGGACACACCTGTGCTTCCTTTGAACCCGGATTACGAGGCCATTGCCAAGGTGATGCAGGAGAACCCTGACATCGTAAGCTGCCTCAGCATCCAGAAGAAGACCTTCACGCCTGAGGAGCAGTCGGGCACCGTCTCGATGGACTTCCCGATCAACTCCATCTACAACGAGGACACCGAAACCGTGGTGTTCGAGTTCCTGTTCAAGGGCTCCGAGCTGATCGCAAATGAATCCGATATCCAGAACGAGGGTCAGACGGTTGAGATCGTCACGCCCAAGCTCTCCACCACGGCTACCGACAAGACCGATGGTGACCACACCCTCCTGCCTTCCCGTGAGGCAACCGTGGTCGACCATGTGGAGTACACCGACCTGATCCCCGGCAAGGAGTACACAATCGAGGGTGTTCTGATGGACAAGGCAACCGGCACTGAACTGATCGTCGGCGATGGCAAGGTAACCGCTGTCGCGACCTTCGTGCCGAACAAGGCGAACGGCTCTGTTGACCTTGAGTTCACGTTTGATGCCTCCGAGCTCGGCGGCAAGGACCTCGTGGCGTTCGAGATCGCCTACAAGGACGGCATCCAGATCGCAGATCATCAGGACATCGACGACGAGGCTCAAACCGTGACGGTTTCCGAGCCCGATGACAACACGTTCGATACCCCTGGTGGCGACGGGTACTCCAAGACCGGCGTCGACATGACGCTGATCTATGCGTTGATCGCCGCCCTTATTGCTTTGGCTGGCGGTGCCGGTGCCTATGCTTACCGTCATCGCAAACTTGCCGCAGCTGAGGGCAAGACCGATGGCGAGTCCGACGAGGAATAGCCTCTAGGACCCTATCGGGACACTTGGGAGGGTGCCGATGTTGGCACCCTCCCCTTTTCAAGAAAGGAGTGACTACATGGCAGACAGCGAAAACGAACAAGACGAGCAGAAAGCAACAAGCGGTAGCAGCAATCCGAGCGGCAACGTCCGCATCGCAGCGATTGCAATTGCCGTAGCCGTTGTCGTGCTCGCAGCCGGCATCGGCATCGGGTTCGCGATCCATGGATCGCAACAGCCTGAGCCGATTTCCGCACAAGAGCAACCTACCGACAGCCAGAACGCCTCTGACAACTCGCAGGCGTCCCAGGATGTGCATAAGCACGATTGGGTTGCCGAATACGAAACGGTTCACCATGATGCCGAGACACACGTGGTTCACCATGACGCGGTTTACGAGAATCAGACCGTTTACTCGACCATGTGCAACACATGCGGCAAGTACTTTGATCCAAACACCAACGACGGATCCGATCATCTAAAGGAAACCGGTCACAAAGGGCTGACCAAGCAGGTTCCGCATAAGGAGACTGTGAAGGTGAAGGATGCATGGGACGAGACGGTTACCGACAAGGCGGCATATGACGAGTCAGTCCTGAAGGACTACAAGTGCTCCACCTGCGGTGTTGTCGCAAGCCCAGAGGATGTGCAGAAGGATTCTGCCAACCAGCCTACCGAGGCTTAAAGCGATCCGTAAGAGTAAACTCGCAATCGAATGCGAATTTGAGAACCCCGCTGAACTTCTGTTCGGTGGGGTTCTTTGCTGATAGCTTGGCAAGTAGCTGCGCTTCTTGCCGCGCAAAACGAAAACGACCCCCTGCCCTTGCGGGAGGAGGTCGTACACCAAGTAAGAATCCTTTGTTAGGAGTTCTACAAGAAGAATTATAGCACACCTCCACTGTTGCACAATATGAATATTGCAGAAGATTTAGACGAAAGCCCTCAGACATCATCAGTGCGCTCCGAGTGGATACCGCATCTGGAGAACAGAAAAGGAGCCTGCTGGGATGCAATGTCAGCAGGCTCCTGTGCGTGATACAATTCTTTCCTTTAAGGCAGGCCCGGCGGTGCAATTACCGAGTCTGCCCTGCTTTTTAGAAACGTGCCGTTAGGAAGGTTTCCTGTCCTTGAGCGCCCAGGCAGCTACTCATGCCAAATACCGGGTTCTCTGGTGTGCCGATGAGCGTGTACACCTCGTCAGTCAGGCGTTCCTCAGGATCAACCTCGTTCTCGTTGATGGTGCGCACCATCTCCCTCAAGTCATCTATCGACATGTAGCTTGCGCTAACGGCGATGAACTCATGGATACTCGATGGGAGCACGTACACTGCTCGCTTTTCGAAGATCTCAAGCAGCTCGCCTTGGATCTCCTTCGAGAACATCAACGGTGCCCCGTTGCAGCGCTGCTCGTTGCTCACGATGATCATCTTCGGCTCATTGCCGCCGTCAGGCAGCTCTTCGCCAAGAAGCTCTTCCAGAACTGTGCGGATCGGGCTTATCTGCGCAACACTCTCTATGTTCTTCATCGCGATCGCAAACGCCTCGTCGACAGCGAGCCCGCATTGCCTCAGAAGGCTATCGGTCACCTGGATGTTTGCGACCTCGCCGTATTCACTGATGCCGTCGAGGTCGACCCTGCACTGAAGAGTCATCACCATGTCAAGCAGCTCTTTGCACGGCCTGCCAGCCTCCCTCAGCCATTCGGCGTTGGCAGAGCCCATGACGCGTGGCATTAGATGCGCAATCAGGTCCTCCCTGCTCGGCAGCATATCCACAACCGCCACACCTGAAGTCGCCTCCTGGAACTTCTTAGCAAGCTCGTTGAGAAGCGCCAGATCTGACATCGCCATATCTTCAGGCGTTGGATAGCACCTTATCTGGAATGAGGCGCCTGCAATTCCGATGCCGAACGCCGGCTTCTGCACGTTGTTCTTCCTGACCACCGTCGCCTTCACACGCAGGTCCTTGCCCATCTTTGCGAGCAGGCTGTTGAGTGCCACCTCTCTTAACCTCAGTTTCTCCAGTGTTACCATGTTCTCTCCTTTTCTCATTTTTCAGTTCCTCCTTTTTTGATTTGATTTTGTTGCAAGCAACCTTCGTTGCTTGGTTTCGGTAAAACGCACTAAGGAGCAGATAGCCAAGGGACAAGGCGGCTTGCCGCCGATGCGCCGTAGGGCAGCCCTTGCGATCTGGGACGGGAGCGTTAGAAACCACACAAGCAACCGAGGTGCTTGCGGCATGGTCAAGCAAAAAGGGGGAATTGCCTGTATATGGGGAAAGGAAGCGGGTGTTGCGACCTGGGGAAATGCTTTGAGAGGTGGCTGAGACGGGCTGTACGGGGCGATGTTGCGCTGGTGGCGGTTGGTGGTCGGGAAAACAGGCGGAATTTGCGGATGTTGGTGCGCAAAGGGTCGATGGTTCGCTGATAGTCGGCGGAGATTCTAGGGCAATGGGCTGATTGAGCGGAATGCCGTGCGCTTGGAGATGATGATGGTCGCAAAGAGGGGAAAGATGGGAAAAGGGAGCTTCTGGTTTCACGGGACGGGAATGCGGTACGGTTCGATTCGGCTGGCGATGCGGTTTGCAGGCGGGACGATGTGTGGACGATGTGTTGGGCGGTGCGATTCGATTCGTTTGATCGGCGAGTGGGAACGGCTGGCGGTGACGGCTATGCCTTGAGGTTTAGGGCGTTGCAAGTGCTGCGATCGGGTCACAGCTGGGAGTTGCTTTGCCAGAGCGGGATTGCCCGTGGGAATTGGTCGATTGATGGATTGATTGATAGATACGCTCGCTGTGCTCGCTGATCGATGATGTTGGTTGAGGATCTTGCAACGAGGGGCAATCGGTGCTTCGAAACTGCGAATGGGGTAAGGGAGAATGCAGCTTGTCATGTGGCAGGAACCAGCGCTTCGAGGGTCCAGGGGACTTCCCAGTTCGCGCTTCGGCGATCAAGCTTGGCACTGCGCATCGCATGGGCTCGTATCAACGCATTGGGCTCAAGGATGTTGACGGGGCGATCGGCACTGGACACATTCGTTCCCGCAAGAACGTATGAAAGGACGATGAGATGTTGCATGCCTTGCCTGCCATGTCCCTTCCACAGGCTCGGGATGCATCCTACGACACGAATGCCGGGAGCAAAGATAGCACGCAGATGCACGGCCATTGCTTAACCGGGTGGCTCTTCTCGGTAAAAGGGCTGATGCCGATGTCATTTCCAACAAGCTTTAAGGCAGGGAGCTTGCGGCGCATGATGTTGCGAATGGAGGTAGAAAACCTTAGGCGAGCCGAGCGGTGCGATCGGTGCACCGCCGGCGGTCAAAGGGCTAACGACGTTGATGGTACCATAGGAACCAGGCCTCACTCAGGAAAGGATGCTTATGAGCTCGGGCTATCTCCTATCATCTTTTATCACGATTCTTGCCCTCATATTCTTGTTTGGGTTTGCGATTGGAAGAAGAAGCAAGAAGCAGAAAGCCAAGAAGACTTATTCGAAGCAACCTGCATACAGGGAGAAATACGGGCCTTTGGGTTCTGACCCCTACAACAAACGAAATGGGTATTCCAGCTCGAACAACGGGCTCTCGCACGGTGTATCGAGTTACAGCACTCCAGCACAGGACGCCTTGATCGATCAGATGAAAGCTGAAGGCTTGCTCTCGGAATTTGAGAAGGGCTTGCTGATCTCGAACAGGTCTTTCCGTTTTGCATCTTCCATAATCGACGAGCATATGGAAGAGCACAAACGGATCGTAGCTGCGAGGAAACGCGAGGAAGAAGAAAAGGCCAAGAACAAGAAGACCTGGCTTGACCTAGATGAGCTTGAAGGCAATGCCTTCTGGTACCCCGTTGAGCAAAAGAAATACCTGTTCACCAGAAGAGAGGTGGAATTTTACCGACTTCTCAAGAAGTCGTGCAGCAAAAAGGGTTTCTCGGTATGCCCAAAGGTTAGAATCGCCGATATCTTCAATGTCACAAGCGATGACAAGGAGGAAAAAGCATTATGGTTTCGCACCATCGCACAGCTCCATGTCGATTTCCTTGTCCTCGACAAGTACGACAAGATGTACTTTGCGATCGAGTTGGACGATGCATCGCATAACACGGAAAAGGCCAAGAGAAAGGATTGGTTCAAAGACCAACTGTTCCGATGCGACCCTGTGCTGCTTGTACGGATCGACGAGATCCCCGATGAGGCTAAAATGGATGTCCTTGTTGATAGATGCGCAGAGGTTGCCGATGAGCGCAGAGAGCATTATGCGAAGCTCTTCGATAAATGGAAGTCATTCTTCTGACTATGCTCATCTGAGGCAAGCCCCGGGCGCACGATCGGTACACCGCCGGCAGTCAAGTTTAGCTTCTTAATACGACAAAAGCCGCCCCGGCAGGCGGCCTTTGTCGTAATTGCTTTTATCAATTCGATAGCCAAACGACCGAGGGCGTGCCCCGCGTCTTCTTTTATTTTAGCAGGTTTCTATGCTAAAGCTATCTCTCATCTCGGCTCGTATCGCATCCCAATCCAGTAAGTGATCCTATTTCGAGTTGATCTCGGCTAACAGATGCGATCTGTCGTCTGGGTACAGGCGCAAGGTTCGGGTCTTCCCCAGCAAGGCGAGTTTGGTTGCCTCTCGGTGGCATGCCAGCTCCGCCGCCTTGTCGGACTCTGCCGTTATGCAGAGCCGGTCGTAGAGTTTGTCGCCCTTGTACACGTCTATACGATACCAGCGGCGGCCGAGAAGGTCTGTCTCTGGTTTGTTAATCGGTTCCATCCGCTGTTCCTCCTTCTTTGCAACAATGATACCAGTATAGCACTATATTATGATATAGTGCTAGCAGAAAATAAAAGGTCACCCGTAGGTGACCTTTTTGAAGGAAGAGACTAGAAGAGGTTAATTCGATTTCGTTGCACCGCAGTCAGAGCACTTGTAACCGGTGGTTACCGTTTCATCATATGCAGCTGATACGAGAACCTGTTTGGTAACTGGTTCGTCATAGGCATTCTTAACCAACACTTTTTTTTCTACTTCACGCACTTGGTCACTTTGACCATTCAGAGCATGATTTTTTGAATGTTGCAAAGAAGGGTTCTCTGCGCCACATGTTACACAAACCGATACAGTACGTGTTTCATACACAGCATCATGATGTATATAGCTGGTTTCTGTTTTGTACACTGCATCGTGATGCGCGGTTGTGGTTTGGGGTACCCAGTTGTGCTGGTGGGTTTGGGTTGTATTTCCGGTGCTGGAACCAGTGTTGCTGCCTTGTTGGTTGTTGTTGCCGGATGGGATCGTGGTGCCGGTTTTGTTGGCGTTGGACTTGGTGGCGGCGTTGGCTGTACCGGATGCTACGGTGCCGCCTTGGGCACTGGCTGCCTTGTTGGTGGCGTTGCTTGCCTTGGCGGACACCTTCTCTGCGTCTGCACCGGATGCCACTGCGGCTGCCTGGGCTGCTGCGATGTCGGCCTCGGTTACCTGGTCGGCTGCCTTGGCGATGAGGGTGATCTCAACTGATGCGCCCTTTGCCGTGTCGAAGTCAACCACCTGAGGTTCAGGGAGGTCGAAGATGGTGCCGTCGTCGAGGATCGGGGAGCCGGTCACTGCGATGGTGTAGGTGCCGTTGTCCTTTATGTCGTCCAGGTCGGTTTCCACTCCGGCTTCAACGTCCTTGGTGAACAGCGGATCTGGTGCCACGGTGTTCTCGTCGGTTGAGGTGAGGGTGTCCTTCACGTCGCCGGAGTAGACCGATACCACGATTGGGGTCGAGGTGTCGGCGTTCCAGCCGTCGCAGTTAACTTTCACGGACACCTTGCCGTCTTCCTTCTGCTGGACGGTTGCCGTGGAAGGGGTTGTGTGGGACGGCTCGGCTGGCTTGGTAAGCTGGCTGTAGGCGAATGCGCCTCCTGCGATGATGACCGCTGCAGCCACGACGCAGCCGGCGGCGATTAGGGCGTTTCGCTTTCCGGTTGGGCGGAACGGGTCCTTCGGCATGTCCTTGACATGCTGCCCTACGCTCTGGTTGCGGCAGGCTTCGGCGAATGCCTCCTGGGTCGGCGCAGCGCCGGTGAACTCGTAGCGCTCGTAGAGCGGGATCAACGCATCATGGACATCGCCTTCGCCGTGCTCAACGCCCTGCTTTGCCAGGGACTTCTCGATGCGGCGCTCTGCGGTCTCCATCTTCGCGACCTTGGGCTTGTCTGCGGGGATCTCCGTTGCCGAAAGTTTCTCGGTTGCGTCTGCCTGCCCCTGATCGGCGGGCATTGCCTCCAGCTTCTCAGTCTTCGCCTCTGGATCGAGGCCGGCTTGCTTGTTGTTCTCTTCCATGTATCTCATTCCTTTCGTCTCTTTTCTAATCGCTTTTTTGTTTTCCTAACTTATCGTATATCGGCATGCCTGCCGTAGTTGCCGCTCTGCTCGCGTTGCCGACCGATGATGTACTCGCGGTTGCGGCGGTCCTCCTCTTCCCATGCGTCTTGCTGTGCGTCCTCGCTTTTCAGGAACCTAAGCCAAACGATGGGGGCGATGACTGCCAGGACAAGCCCGACCGCTGCTGCAACGGTGACAACGAATGTACCGCCGAGCTCTGGGAAGAACGCATCCGCCTTGATCCCGAGCACGATGAGAAGCATCGGCAAGAAACCGACCATGCCGATGCCGAAACCGAGTCGGCATGGGTGCCCGAAGCCGTTGCCCCGCACAAGGCTGTAAAGCCCCTGCGTTGCGAGCATCGCGAAGAACGGCGGGGCAACGAGGCATATGATGCCTAGGATGCAAGAGGTCGTATCCATCGGTTAGCCTTCCTTTGGTTTCGGCTCGTCATCTTCCTCAAGCAGGCGGATTATCGCACGGCGGGCGAAAGCGGACTGGCCCTCGCCTGTGCGCACATAGCGCTCGCGCAACCGCTGCCTTACCCAGTTCGGAACCTGCACATTCATCTGAACGAGCCGGTCCTCGTCGTCTTTCGGCATCGCGATCACACTCCTTTCTCATAAGAGCATTCCAACGAGGCTCGTCACTCCGCTGTAGACTGCGAAGACGGCAAGCCCGGCCAAGGAGATCAGAAACAGGCCCGCCAGCATCGCCAGCACCTTCTTCGTGAGCTGCCAGACAACGCGGAAGACAAGAAGCGTCATCAATATCGCGATTATGCATTCGACTGGTCCCATTTCCTCGACCTCCTTTACCTCTCTAGTGTTCTATAACTCTATAGTCCTATATATAGACTACTAGAGTTATAGAACATTTGTAAAGGGCTATCAGCAGCTTGCCTGCCAAAATCTTTCCTGATTTGCAGCATGGCAGCTTGAAGGATGACGGCAAGCTGAACTCATTGCCCTTCTTCCTGATCTCGCTCCTTGCGGAGCTCGATCATGCCCTTCGATGTGATCACGTAAAGATTCGCCGATGTGCCTCCGGATCGATTGCTTTGGGGAATCGACTCGATCAAACCGTTTTCCCGCAGGTACCTCACCACACGCTGCGCTGTGCGGACGGTCCTGCCTATCGTCTTCGCGAGGCTGTCCTTTGCGATGACTGCTCCCCCATCACCGTATTCGGCGATCAGCGACAACACCGCCCGTTCGCTGGCAGAAAGGCGGGTCTTCGGTCCTCTACCGCTCATCGCCTTTTTCGCTTCCTTGCCTTGCCGGTCGATCGATCAGGTCTGCTAGGCGCAGAACGTCTTGTCTGTTTGCAAAGCCGCGTTCCCCGCCCATGTCCACGTCGAGGATGCAGAATATCTCCAACTCCGACACTCCTACCGCCGGGTCCGCCTGCTCTGCGGCAGCTCGCAGCCTTCTCGCTGTCTCCCGGCGCTTATCGTCATCGATCATCTTCCGAACCTTCCTGCTCAAGCAACGTGTGCAGCTGCTCGATCTGCTGCTCGTTGGCCTTCAACAGGCTCAGGGCCTCCTGCGCCGCCCTTTGGGCGAAATAGGCGTCGGCGTCTCTCAAGAGCGCCTTCTCGGCCTTCTCCAAAAGCCTTGCAGCCGTGATGGTCGGTTCCCACGCATCCTCGCCTGGATGCTTCGTGCAGTTTATGCCCATGATCACGTTCTGCTTTACCGCCTCGATGTCCGCATCGACCATGCTCTTTCGATCGATATCAGGCATCTTTATTCCCATTTTCTCCGCGACGTTAGCCATATCTTGCTCACCGTAACCGTTGAGTTCTTCGCTAAGCGCCTCGATACGCTTGGCTATGGACTTTGCCTCATGGCTGGCGGAGGATTCCAAGGAGGCGACAAGGTCCTCGATGGTCATTCCGTCCTCTATATGATCGAGCAGTATGCACTGCTCGATGTAGGACAGTTGGAGCAGCTTGCCGAGCAGGCCTACCGCTGCCTTGCTGTTGTCTACGCTAATCATTTCCTGCATCAGAACATCGCTCCTATCAGAATCACGAAGTTGTACACTCCTGCTGCCAGGACGAAAAGGGTGCCTGGAAGGAGGGCTTTTCGCCACTTTTGGCTTTATGCAGTGCTCATTGTCAGCGAAGAGGACTTCCTGCCACTTCGCACAGTTGTGACAGGTTGAGAACAGTTCCAGCTTGCCGTAGTCATCGAGCCTTGCAAGGCGGTCGGTTACTGCTTCGCGGCTGGTTTCGCCTTGATTGCTAAGCGGTGGTTTTTCGGCGGTCATTTCAGACCTGCTTTCAGTTCTTCGTTGAGGGTTTTCAGGGAGGGGTTGCGCTTTAACAGGGCTTGGATGTCTTCTTTGATTGCACCTTCTGTGCGTATGCCTGCAGGAATCATGACTGGGTGATACTCCGGGTTCATCTTTCTTTCTACGTATACGCACGGAATCAAAATGAGCACCGAAACCAAGTAAACCCCGAAAGCGTATGGGAAAAACGGTCCCGACCACGGAAAAGCTGCGATTTTCCAGCTGTCAATCAGCAACCCAATAGCTAAAGAGCCGAAAAACCATAAGCTACCTAGTAGAACCACCATCCCCGACAGGCTCCCCAAAGCAATAGCTGCTATATATTTAGGCGTTCTCCAAGTAGCTTTCACTTTACGCTCACGCTCTGCTTTCGCTTTTGCATATGCTGCTTTAGAAGCATCAAGTTCTTCGTAGAGGGCTTTCAGCTTGTATTCTGGGGTGCCTTGTATGTCAGTGTTGGTTAGGGGCATATCGGTTCCTTTTTACATGTAGAGGGTGTATCGCGTGCCCAGGATTGAGGACTTCTTCTCGATTCGTTGGGTGCCGTCATCTACAGGTTGCACTTGCACTTCGGACTCGCTCAATGTCATGTGATAGCGTTCCTCGGAATGCAGCTCATAACGCTCCCCTGGTTGCAACGATGTGTACGTTATTCCGTCTTCTGTGTGCGATTCGGGCTCGTAATCGGAGTCCTCCGATACCGAAGCGCTTTTCGCTTCGGTGATGCCCGTACCTTCGGCGAGCACCAGCGTTATATCGTACTGGCCGTTCTCATTGGAGACAGAACGAAGGCTGTAGGTACCGTCTTGGAACGGGTAGCGCTCTAGTTGGCTTTGCCTGATCGGCAGGATAATGGACAGGCAGGCAATCAGGAGCGCTATTGTAAGGATCTGTATCACGAAGGTGAGGGTTGACTTGCCATCGGTCATCTGGACGCTCCTTCTCGGGCGGTGGATATGGGCTTTGTGGCTCGCTTCTTCTCGCGGGACTTCTTCGCCTTAGTGACGAAGGACCGCTCCTGCTTTGCAAGGATGTCCTTGCCGGCCTCCAAGACGTTCTGCGCCCCGTTTGCCTTGCGATCGTGCTTTGCGCCGCACTCCGAGCAGGTCCACGCGGGGCGCAGGTCCCTTGCGAGGACAAGCTCCTCATGACCGCATCGGCTGCACACCTGGGCTGTGGGGGTGTCGCCGGGCACCTCGACGAACGATCGGTTCGCCCATGCCGACTTGTAGGCGAGCTGGCGGTTGAACTCCGCGAAGTTGCCGTCGATCATCTTGCGGTTGAGCATCTTCTTCACCTTGCGGGGAAGGTCCTTGGTTGCCGCGCTGCCATGCTGCTGCATGTCCTTGGAGTTCATCTGGCGGGCGGCTATCGTGCCGTAGCCGTTGACAAGCTCCCTGGTCGCGTTGTGCGTCGCTGCCTTGCGAACATCGGCGATCCGCTCGTTGACGCGGGCCACCTTCCTCTTCTGCTTCAGGTAGTTTTGGCTGCCGGGCTCTTTTCTGGCGAGGTCCCGCTGGGCGATGGCAAGGCGCCTCTGCAACCGCCCGATCCTCTCCGGCAGGTCCATCACCTGCCCGTCGGAGGTCACCGCCCAGTGGGAGGCGCCGAACGTGATGCCGACCTCGCCCGTTGCGGCTGGATAGGCGGGAAGCTCCCGCTCCTTGACGTTGATCGATGCGTAGTAGGCGCCGCTTGCCTTGCGCTCCACGGTGCAGCTCACGAACTTGCCCTCCGGGATGCGATGGATCCTCGCCCTCACCTTCCCTATCTTAGGGAGCACGATGCCGTTCCAGCTGATGCCGGCAAGGTCCCAGTCGGCGGGGATCGGCGAGGGGATCTCCGCAACCGCAGCCTCGGCCTTGCCGTCATCTAAGTCGCAGCCTGCGAGCTTGACGTTGCCGGACTTGTAGGTCTGGACCGGGTTCTTACGGGACTTGAACTTGGGGAAACCGACGTCCTGCCCCTTCTTGATGCCACGGAAGAAGTTCTGGTAGGCGGTGTCGAGGTTGCGAAGGGCGTAGATGAGGGCTGTGGCGTCGGCTTCCTTGAGCCAAGGCTTCCCGTCCTCGTCTACGAGCTCCTTCTTCAGGCGCGTCAGGTCCTTGGACGTGTCGAACATCGACATCGCCTTGGCTGCGGGATCGTAGGTCGGGTTCGGGACCGTATGGAAGACGACCTTGCCGCCCTCGGTGCGCTCCCATATCTCCTTGCCATCCTGATCGTATTGCACGTTGCCCTGCTCGTCGCATGCGGGCTTGGGCCGGCGAACCTCCTGCTGGGTGCGCTCGTAGGCATCCATCCTTGCACGGAGGTAGTGGTTGTACACGAAGCGCGATGCGTCGATGTTCGCCTTGATCGCCTCGCACTGGGATGGGGTCGGGTAGATGCGGAACTTGTAGGACAGGCGGACGCCGTGCTCCTCGTCGTTCTTCTTCTCGTTTGGCATATCGTTATCCTTTTCGTAAGAGGAATTTCCTGATAGGTATATTGTAGCGTATTTAATGTCTCGGGGAGACATTAAATCGGAAAAAGGTTGATGTTCTGTTCTCCCGAATTTCTTGCATTGAGCTTTGAGGGAGGGATCATTGACGCCGTCGGCGTGGGCGGCTGACGCGGGACTCTCCCAGTTTAGGGTATCATCGTCTGGTGAGCGTCCTTCCCTGCGTCCCTGCGGCTGGTGGCCGGTTCCTGCCGTTTGGATGCTTTGGATGCATGCCAGGTTTTGCAACTTGCGCTTCCCGGGCGTAATCGTCCTGGAAGTCTTGTTTTTGGAGGTGTTTACATATGGCAAAGACCGTTGCCGACATCGAAAGGCAGATTGCGGCGCTTCACGCCGAGAAAAAGCAGCTGGAGGCTGCGGAGAGGAAGGCCGACAAGGAGGCGCTGGAAGCCGCCGAGTCGATTCTCGGCAAGATCGTCCTGCGTGCCGTTGAAGCTGATTGGAAGCGGATCGATCCCGCACTGCTTGAGAAGTGGCTCGATGAGAGGCGCGACAAGATCCAGGAAGCGGTGCTTGGAGACGAGCTGGAGCGTGCCGATGCGCTCCGGAGGATCAAGAAGTTCAAGTAGCTTTCCGCCTCCGCCTTTATGCGTTGCGCATAGAAAAGCCCCCAGGCACCGATGGCGCTTGGGGGCTTTTGTGTTGCGATGTTAAGGCAAGGTCATCATGGCCGGGTTGCCACACGAGTTCCCAGACGGTTCAGAGCAGCTGCGTTTCGCCCGGTTTCAAAACCGAAAGCAAGATCAGGGATCGAAGATGAAGCGTTCAGCAACCGTGGCAGATCAAGTGGTTCTCAAACGAAAGATGCGGAAGAAATGAAAATGAGCAAGTTCAGCAACCGTGGCAGATCAAGTGGTTCTCAAACGCTCTGGGGCTTGCATGTCGGCAAAAAGAACGTTCAGCAACCATGGCAGATCAAGTGGTTCTCAAACAACACCCCCGATGGCAAGAGCCCTTGGACTGGTTCAGCAACCATGGTAGATCAGGCGGTTCTCAAACACAGTGGCGGCAACAGCTACTACACCATTGGTTCAGCAACCATGGCAGATCGGGCGGTTCTCAAACCCAGGTGGTTGCGGGTAATACCTATTGGTAGTTCAGCAACCATGGCAGACCAGGCGGTTCTCAAACTTGCTGTCCAGGGTTGAAGCGATCGCGCCGTTCAGCAACCGTGGCAGAATATGCCGTTTGAACTGGGCATTCCTATTTCAAAGAACTGCAAAATCTGCCAGGTCTTCTTGTTTCTGCGACCCGCCCGGTCATTTTTCGATCAGGCTCTCGGATCTCCGCAAGCATATATTCCCGCCCTGACGGCGGTATGGATCCATTATAGCAATGTATTCGGGAAGAATCATCATGACTATCGCACAATCCATCAAGCAGGGCGCAGCACGCTACGCAGCATCCGCCCTCATCGCAGCCGGTCTCATCGCCGGCGGTGCAGCCGCAGTGGCAGCAAACCCTGCCGATGCTTTCGCACTGAGCCCTTCCACCGTCGCTGGTCAGATGTCCGACGGTTCCGGCAACACCGCTTCCACTGCCGTTTGGCTGCAGGCTGACACCGACAAGCTGATTGTCGCCGCCCCCACCCAGATCAACATGATCGTGCAGGCAGACGGCACGATGACCGGCCCTTCCGCTGCTGCAACCCAGATCAAGAACGGATCTGCCTTCGGCATCCACGTTTCCAAGATCCAGACCACTGCCAAGAACAGCTTCGCGCTTGAGTCCACCGCCAAGGCGAACGACTCCGCAAGCGTCACCATCACTCCCGGCGCAGGCACCGCCGTCAACCTCGCCGACACCCTCTCCGGCATGGCAATCACCTCCGGCACCGACTGGAACATGGCAAAGATGGGCGCAACCGGCGCTGACATCAACCTGGCAACCGTCGGCAAGCTGTCCAACATCACCAAAGACCTCGCCGCAAACCAGCAGTTCGCCCAGATCGACTGGACTTTCGCAGCCGGCAACACGAAGTAGGATCGGCAACAACCGATTTCCAGCAATGGGAGCACTGCGCTCCCATTGCCTGCATTGAAGGGATTGGCTATGAACATAGCTTTCAAGAAGACCATGCCGTTTGCACTTGCAGCGGCTATCGCTGTGTCCGGGGGCTCTTTAGCGCTCGTTCCCGGCACTGCCATGGCTGACACGCAAGGCTCGACCGTACTCAGCCTGAGGGCTGTGGACAATCCTTTCAATGCAGGCGCAGACCAAAGGTTCACCATCAACGAGGGTGAGAATCTCACGCTCAGCGGGGACATCACCGGCGGGTTCGGGGACGTCACGTACCGTTGGTACGTCTCCTCGGACGGCGGGAAGCATTGGGACCTCGTTGAGGAAGCTCATGGAACCTCGCTCGACCTGAAGAACATGAAGGTCGGCGAGTACATCTACCGGCTCGTTGCATCCGATATGTACAGCAACACCGCCCATCAGGACTTCTATGTGACCGTGAAGGGCAACGGGATCGCGGATTCCGTGGCTGAGGCGGTCTCCAATGCGGTGAAGACCGGGGACTCGCTTCCGATTGCCGGGATTGCAGGCATCGCAGTCGTTGCTGCGGGGGCTGCCGGAGTTGCAGCCAAGAAGCGCCGTGAGGGCAAGGAGGACGCACGATGATAAGCGCATCCAAGACACTCAAGAAGAACCTGTCCATCGCGGTTGCGACGGTTTTCCTCGCTGTGGCTGCCTTCGCTTGCTGGGCAATCGAGCCTTCCAAGGCTTATGCGGATACCACGGACAGCCATCTCACGGTGGCTTCCGAGGTGCATGTGCTGGTGGACAGTGAGGGAAACGTCACCATCCCCAATGCCACCGTGACCAACGACGGCACATGCGCTGCCTACATCATGGGGTGCTCTTCCCCCGATGGGCTGGGCTGGACCTGCGATGCCGTGGGAAAGCGCATCGAGGTGGGTCAGAGCATCACTGCCACCTGGAGGTCTACGGGACCGGTGTCAGATGAGATCGCGGCGCAGCTGGGTGAGGAGCCCTACTATGCGGGCAACTTGACGTATACCTATACGGACGGCGATTTGAAGGGCACCGTCTCGCTCGACAACACCGATCCTACCGTCGGGGACACGATCACGGCAACCGTAACCGGTGCCAATGTGCCCGATGACAAGCTCACTTACCAGTGGGTCAAGGTGAAGGACGGCTCGGAGACCTCCATCGACGGAGCTACGGGTTCCACCTACACCGCAACCGACGACGATGCCGGGTACGAGCTCGTCTGCAAGGTGAGCTCCACCGACGACATCTGCCAGGGCACGATCTGCGGGGCTACCGGGGCTGTGAAGAAGATCCTGGCTTTCGCTGTGTACTCTGCCGACGACGGCTCGCTGAGCTTCTATAAGCGGGCGGAAGTGCCGAAACAGGGCACGATGTACCTCGGAAAGAGGGCGACCGCCGTTTACACCGGCCTTGAGAACATGACCTCAGCACCCGGATGGATGCTCAACTACAGTAAAGACATCAAGACCGCGATAGTCTACGACGAGGGCATCTCGCCGATCGGCACGGGACATTGGTTCGCGGAGCTCCGGAACATGAAGACGGCGGAGGTCTCCAAACTGGACATGTCGAAATGCCAAGCGATAAGCTGCATGTTCTCCGACTGCACCTCTCTTGAAACGCTCGACCTGTCGACCTGGAACACGCGTAGCCTTACGGACATGAACCAGGCTTTCCAAAACTGCACGTCGCTCACAAAGCTGAACGTCTCCGGATGGGACGTCTCGAAGGTAACGAACATGACCCTCGCCTTCGCCGAGGACAGGGCGCTCTCCTCCCTCGACCTGTCGACCTGGGACAACTCGGCCGTAACTTCCATGAAGAACGTATTCTCCATGATGGACTCGTTGAACGAGGTCTCGCTGGGAAGCAAATTCAAATTCGTCGGGACAAGTCCGTTCCTGCCCGACCAGACGGGCCACGTGGCAGGGGCCGACGGCAAGTGGTACGACACCGACGGCAACGGCTATGCGCCTGCCGATGTTCCGTCCAATAAGGCTATGACGTATTATGCAAGTAAGGATTTAGTGCCAGGGATTACTATTTCAGGCAACGCAGAAGTCGGTGAGACTTTAACGGCTACCGTAAATAATCTCTCTGAAGAGGAAATTACTGGCTATCAATGGTACACGGTAGATGATTCAAGTAACGAAACGGCCATTGCTAATGCAACCGCTCATACTTATACCGTTACTGCCAATGAGGTTGGTAAGAAAATCCTTTGTAAAGCATTCTATAAAAACGGCTCTGCAACAAAGAATGTAAAAACTACTCCTACAGATAACGTCACACCACAAAAAACCGCATACGCCGTCTACTCCGCTGACGATAACAGTCTCAATTTCTACAAACGTACAAGTATGCCCTCTGCTGGCGAGCAGTTCAACGGCAAGACAGCTACGGCGGTGTATACGGGGATTGAGACGTATACCTATACTCGGAACCTTCCTTGGAACGGCTATGCCTCCAAGATCAAGACAGCTACTGTTGTCGATGATGGGCTTCAGCCCAAGAGCACTGCATCTTGGTTTGCAAATTGCAAGAGCATAACACAGTGCGATATGTCCAAGCTCGACACGAGCAACCTCACCAACGCATCCGGTATGTTCGACGGCTGCTCCTCCCTCACAACCATCGGCGACCTCTCCGGTTGGAACACCTCCAGCCTCACCAATGCATCCGATATGTTCGCCGTCTGCTCAAAACTCACCACGCTCGGCGACCTCTCCGGTTGGGATGTCTCTAGCCTCACCGACGCTTTCAACATGTTCTACCGCTGCTCAAAACTCACCACGCTCGGCGACCTTTCCGGTTGGGACACCTCCAACCTCACCAGAGCACAATATATGTTCGAAAGCTGCTCCAACCTCACCACGCTCGGCGACCTTTCCGGTTGGGACACCTCCAACCTCACCAACGCATCCGGTATGTTCGAAAGCTGCTCCAACCTCACCACGCTCGGCGACCTCTCCGGTTGGAACACCTCCAAGATAGCCAAGATGAGCTCTATGTTCAGCGGATGCAAAAAACTCACCACACTCGGCGACCTTTCCGGTTGGAACACCTCCAACCTCACCGACGCATCCTATATGTTCAGCGTCTGCTCCAACCTCACCACACTCGGCGACCTTTCCGGTTGGGACACCTCCAACCTCACCAACGCATCCTATATGTTCCACTGGTGCTCCTCACTCACCACGCTCGGCGACCTTTCCGGTTGGGACACCTCCAACCTCACCAGAGCACAATATATGTTCGGCTTCTGCTCTAGGCTTTCAGCGGACTGCTCAAGCTGGGACGTTTCCAAGGTCGCCAATCATAGCTACTTCAACACCAATGCCCCTGGCGTGATCCTTCCGTTGGCTTGGCAGACCTCAAGCGACGAGGGCGGTGAGGATTCCGCGATCGCCCCGCTTTGCGAGGAGCAGGGAAACGGGGATACGTTGAGCGTTCCGAGCGAGAACGGCAACGACGAAGCAGCAAGCAAGACGGACGGCAAAGCGTCTGCTGATAGTGAGGCAGAGGGCAGCACCACGACATCTGCTACTGACGAGGCAGGCGCAAAAGAAGAGACGTCTGACGACATCGTGCAGGAAGAGACCGCCGCAGCTTGACTTTCGCTTGTTCTGGCAGTGCGCTGAAATCACAGAGGCACATAGTCAGTCAAAGAAGCAGCTGGTAGAATGGTTGACAGGTGCATGCCCCTGAGCACACACAGCATGCAATAGAAAAGCCCCCGGCGGGATATTTGGTATGCTCCCCTCATATAGGACTTTTATATTTCATTGTCCTATATGAGGGGAGCATATCAATTCGCCGTGGGCTTTTCTATTTGCTGTTTTCAAACTTCGATGGATTTAACAGGTTCTTGTTTCCGCATTCAAATGCGAATTTGGTTTTACAGGGAGAGGTTAAGCATTTGGATAGGTAACATCGTAGTAGTGCAAAAAGAAAGGAACTTACGGATATGACTACTCATAGAGCTAAGAGCAGGATAGGCGGGCTGGTTTGCGCATCGTTGCTCGCTTTGGCGGGCATATTGGGGTTCACTTTGTACTCCATGGAGCAATCCGGCAATCCCGATCCGGTGCCGGGGAAAGCGGTCTCCTTGGATCCTTATGGGTTCCCGGAGGTGGACTGGGAGTACTGGAAGTCGGTCAATCCGGACGTTATCGCCTGGGTGACGGTTCCGGGCACCAACATCGACTCTCCTATCGTGCAGGCGCATTCATCCGATCCGGAGTACTACCTGCATCACGACGTTTACGGGAAGTACAACGTCTACGGGTGCCCCTACCTTGATGCTAAGTGCATCGATAAGGGGTTCGAATCGCAGAACTCTGTGATATTCGGCCATCATATGAACGACCAGACGGTATTCTCTGCGTTCTCCAAGTTCACCGACAAGTCTTTTGCGCAGGACAACAGCAAGGTGCTGTTGCAGATGCCGGGTGAAAAGCACATCCTGTCGGTGAAGCTCGCCGATGTCATCAACGCAGCGAACGACAAGTCCAAGCGCACGGAATTTACCGATGATGCGGACTTCGCCAAGTGGTACGGCGAGCGGATGGATTCGGCGGACATGGTGCTGGATACGGCTGTTCCGAGTCGGAACGTCACGTTCGTTACGTGCAGCTACAACCGGTTCAAGAACGAGAGGACGCTTGTTTTCGCAAGTGAGTGATGGATGGATACGCTCGCTTTGCTCGCTGATAAGAAGAGCCGGGGTTTTCCCGGCTCTTCTGTGATTTGCGGTACAGACGATAGTTCAGCAAGGGTGCAGATCAGGTGGTTCTCAAACAGTTTCTTCTGTCCCCCTAAGCACTTTGCGTTCAGCAACCATGACAGATCAGGCAGGTCTCTAACCTGTGAGTGCAGATGCCCCGTCTGAACAGGGACTATCTATTTCAAAGAACTGCAAAATCTGCCAGGTCTTCTTGTTTCTGCGACCCGCCCGGTCATTTTTCGATCAGGCTCTCGGATCTCCGCAAGCATATATTCCCGCCCTGACGGCGGTATGGATCCATTATAGCAAATTCGCATCCGAATGCGAGTTTGCGAAAAGGCTGCTCACCGAGTAATCGGTGGACAGCCTTTTTGTGTAGCAATCAAAGATCGTGAGTCTCATGCTCTTGTGGCTTTTTGCCTTCTCTGCATGGATCTGCGCTCTTTTCCAAAGAGGCACAGATTTCAGCCAACGATGGTTGCTTTGTATGCATCTTCGTATAACGCTCAGCCACATCGAATGCAGGGCGCATTCGCTCGATCTGCTCACGATGCAGACCATGTTTCGCAGCGGTTCTCTCCCACTCGGAGGCAACGGTTCGGGCAATGAAAGCGATCCTGCTCCTTGCCTCGGGTTCCTCAAGGTCGAACTCGTCGGCTGCTGACAGCGCAACATCGAAATCAAGCGATGCATCCACGAGATCGATATTCAGGGAGAGATATCCGCCATAAACATTGGGATTCACATCATAGAGCGGGGAGAGTTTCCAACCATTGTCTGTGTAGATGAATCCGTGGTTGCGCAAGTGATCGTCTGTGTTCGATATCGCTATGCTGAAGACGATCCTTGACCAAAGCTCATGCAGATCCGGCCTCATATCACCCTTGGAGCAGTTCGCCTTGATGAAATCGGCGATCTCAAGGTAGCTCACATCGTCTGCACCGTCGGTGTAGCCGAGCATGGTCATGGCGCTTGCGAACGGTATCCTCCTCTCTCCTTCCCTGTCGAACCTTCTCACAAGGAAGGTGCTGCCTGCATTGGAGAACTTGAGCAGCTTGGCTTCAGGCACATCCAGCCCGCACTTCTTTGCGAGGTCGTGGGCGACCATCTCCCATGCACCGGCGTTCCACTCATCGTGCTTTGAAGGGAATTTCGCAATCCAAAGCGAGCCATCCGGTGCCTTCACGTTGGCTTTCGGGCGGGCACCCCCAAGGGATGAGCCGGGAGCCAAGAGCTGGCGAAGCCACTTCTCCTCGTCTGGATCCTGCGCATTCTCGAATGCAAGGGAGGCAGACTCAAGCTCACGCAAGGTAGCCCATGGAGGGGCAGCCAAGCGCCTGTCAGGCGATTGGAACTCCCCACCTGGCTCCAAGGCGAAACGGATGGCACCCATACGGGTCTCATCGTAGACACCGAGCAGGTAGTCGCTTTCTAGAAGCTTCTGCGGCTTCCTGTCCTCTGCCCTGGCGTCCATCGCCTCACGACGGCGCATGAGCAGCCTGCCCCAACGGTCTGGGCAGGAATCGGAGAACACGCCGAACATGTGCTTGCCATCGGACGGGTACTGCCGTCCCGGGCATGGGTAGATCTCTGGGTCTATCATCATGTCCGGGTGGTTTTCGAGCCAACTGCCATCGTACTCGAAAGACGTTCTCTCACGCCCGTTTCCGCTGGAAACGTGCAGGGTGCCGATCAGCTCGGGCTCTTCGAGCCAATCGGCGTAGACGTAGATATCTTTCTCGCTCATGTGCGTATCCTCCTTTCCTGGTTGTTAATCTTAATTATACCACGCTGACCTGGGGTTATGCAATTGTTTGGGCTTTACGCGTTACTGGGCGGATTCCGATGCGCACTTCCAGTGGTAGCCGTAGGCGGTGCGGGTGGGGTCCTGAAGGGCCGTCTGAAGATGCGAAACATTTCCCACCCCAGGTAGAGGATCATTGTTCAACGTCCTCCTGTGCTATCGAGTAGCTTGCCCAATCTCTTTTGCGCATTCTGGAGAGACCGTTGTTTAAGTACGTTTCGAGGATCGGTGATTTTTCAGCGATTTGCTTAACCTCGACTTGTTTATCCCCCCAGCCAAACCGCTCAAGGTCGCCTCGTGCTTCGTTGAAGGTGTCGTAGTCCCCTCTTCCCAGGTACATGATCGCCTGCAGATCCTTTACCTGATCGAACGGCAACGAGCCGATAAACCTCTCAAGCTCATCGTCTTTCCAACATTCAATGAAATAGCTTTCAGGAATGTCGGCAACACAGTAAGCCTTACCTGGTGCAAGCCCGAGCTTTTTCCTACGCTCGCTCTTCCTATGATTCTTCTCAGCTGTAATAGTCATGACCTTGCGGACTGCATCCTCTTCAACAGTGCATTGCCATTGCATTGCATAGCGATCTATTGCCTTGAGCTGAAACGGAAAGCCCTGCTCTGCGACGCTCCGGCGCAAAAAGGCATTGATTGCGCTCGGCAGTGTGAAACCCATCGATTCGAACAGCTCCGTTGCCTCGTTTCTAAGCTTTTCATCGATGCGCACAGTGTAGTTGGCCATTGACGGTCCTCCAATCTACCATTGATATTGCAAGGATATCTTAGCATTGCAGATGCATTACAGGAAGATTGCATATTCGCATTCGAATGCGAATATGCATAGAGGCCGTACCAATCGGCACGGCCTCTATGCATTAGACGATGTAACTCGTGATGTCACAGCATCATTATAGCACGATACTGTGCTATATGCGCATCACTTTATCATCGGGAGCAACGGCAAGATGTTGTTTCGGATGGTAAAGTCATCGAAGCTGAACAGCATCAAGCGTTTCTCACTGACCTCTTTTGCAGTGAAGCCGCAGGAACGAACGATTGCCGCAAGCTTCTCCGGTGTCACATCGGCATTGAGCTCGGTACCATCATCGGTTATCAAGGTCAGTTTCGCATCTTTGAACACGGACATTTCCTTTTCCTCTCTCTCGAAAAGGGTGCAAACTGGGTTAGAACAAAATCATCTTCGCAACAACCATCGCGACAAGGGCGAATGCGGTCATTGCGGCACCGTACTTGAGACAGCTTGCGAAACGCTGAGGGCGGGTTGCCTTGATCATGCTCTGCACACGCTTCGTGCTCTCGATTTGCAGCGCATTGATGTGCGCAGCGCTTTCCTCTCCGATAGCGTTGATATTATCTCGAACAGCGGCGGATAGCTCACTGATCGCCTTCTCTGCGTGCTCCTGGCTGTCCTGCAACACGGATAGCGTGCCTTTACGGAGAGAAGTACGCAGCGCTATATCCCCTTTGCGGATGCGCTCTGCGGAATCGAACATTCGCTCCGAGCATTTCTCCTGGGAAGCCAGTATGTCATCGATCTGATCTTTCAAGAGCAGCTGGTCGTTGAACAGCTTCTCTTGGCGGGTCATCAGCAGATCGATCTTCCCAGCGAGCTCCTTTGCGCTTGCCACGATCTGCCCGGCATCCTCATCGGAAATGCGAGGTGCTTCTTGCGGATCGCCATGCTGTTCGGGAATATCGGGCTGCTCATCGATCTGCTCCGGCTCTTCGCTGTCCGGTACGGGTTTTTCAGGCTGCAGGGCAGGCTTCTCGGCCAATACGGCTGGCTCGTCGAGTTCCGGCGGGTTGCTGGCATCAGCCATGGCCGATGCGGCATCGGACTCTGCCATGGCCTCGGCGGTCATGTCCTCTTCGGACTCGTCCAAACCGTCGTCCTCATAACCGTCGTCCTCGTAATCATCGTCGTAATCGTCATCGTCGTCTTCGAAGCCGACGAATCCGTCTCCGTACAGTTGGGCTTCCAGCTCCTCGTCTGTCGGCAATTCCTCTTCCATGGCAGCAAGCATCGCCTCCTCTTTGGCTGCTTCCTGCTCGATATTTGCTGCGTTCTGTGCCATAAGCACCACTCTCCTTCCTGTTTACCTGTCTGCATTGCCGCTGCGGGTATGCGATCTGCTTTGCGAACGGCTATGCGATTTGCTTTGCACTCTGCTCCTCGATCCGGCTGATCCGCCTTTGCCGGTGTTGTGTCCTGGGTGGGTTTGCTCGCCTGTGGTCTTAACCGCCCCAACACGGCTGCGTACTTTGTCGGCGGCTCGCATCACGGATAGGATCTTGTCGTTAACCGAATCGTCTCCGATCAGATCATCAGGACGTTTTGGCACTTTGAGCCTTGGGGTGGCGGCACCCATCTCGGCCGCCATGTCGCGGTAGGCTGCCAGGGTCTTGTCCAGTCGCTCGAAGTAGTCCGACTTGGGGTCGGCAGACGGCTTCGGTGCCTGGATGGACTTTCCGGCAAGTGCCGTTTTCACCTGCGCCAGCGTGAAGTTTCCGTCCATGCGCCCCAAGTTGAAGGTGCACTTCGGGTTGCCCATATCGCGCACGTCCGTATCGGTTGCGTAGATCGTGCGCTTGCCGAGCTCGATCTCAACGCCGTAGCCCTGCATGCGGTCGATGAAGTCGTCAAGGGAGCGCACAGAGGGCATGCGCAGCACTGCCTTCACGATGCGACGCAGGTTGTTCTTGTAGCTGTAGCGGTCGTCTTCGATGATGGCACGCTCGGCATCACGGGGGTTGCGGTTGCGGATCAGCGAGTTGGGCTTGCCCTCCTCGACTTGCTGCAAGCCCCACACATCGTCCATCCTGCGGACCGATTCCACTCGGTCATGGTGCCCTTTCTTGCCGGTTCCCTCGTCAAGGCGCTTGCCAGTCACGATGTTGGAGCGGTTTATGGCCATGTGAACCGCATAGCGCTTCCCGGCCTCGTCGGACTCCTCGTGGAGGGCAAAGACCACCTGCTGGTCAGGGTAGCGCTCGCCGACGTACTCCATGGCGAACGCCATGCACAGCTCTGGGGTCATCTTACCGCCGTTCACAGAGCATTCCTCGGGCAGGAAAGCCAAGACCTGGTGGTACATCAGGGTATTCTTGAAGCCTCTGCGCGCTGCTATGTCGTGGCCGAACCTTGCACGGGTGCGGGCCATCTCAGCGAACCACTTGTCGTGGTACTCCATGTTCCACCCGTCGCGGAGCACTGCGTCCTTGCTGTTCAGGTACTTCCGCACGTTCTCGGCATGACGCTCGCTCACCACCGCCTTCTGCTTGATGATAGTCATTTGCCGGCTTCACCTCCTTTTCTCCCTCCAAAGCTTTGCGGGACTTCTCGATTGCCGCATCGAGCAGCCATGCTTGCATGTCCTGACCGCATAACCGGGCAGATCTCAGAATCAGCTCCTTGTCCGCATTTGAGCAGAACAGGTACAGAAACTCGTCTTTCGGAATTTGCAAAGTGCTCCTTTACGCAAAACTACTTGTTCACCGCCCTGCGGGCTGTTCCTGCGGTTTCCAGATGATGGCCGCAATGTCCGATCACTATTCTGCCGCGCTCCTTATCCGGCTCGCAGTACAAGCGGAAACCGATTTTCGGGTTGCGACCCTTCACGTGCATCTGCATGCCATACTCTTTGCCATCGTACTCAACGGAGCGCTTGTCCATCATCTTGCCGTTCTTCTTGGTCTGGGAGCCCTCCTTTAAGGCGAGCTCAAAGCCCGTCTCGTTCTGGAACGCCTGGGAGAACTCGCCCTCATAGGGCATCCCATTGATGGCCATGTCGTACAGCACGGTTGCGACCGACTTCACGATGTCATACTCATCGGGGATATTTCCCTCGTTGTCATTCCAGTCCTCTGCCCCTTTCCACGACGCGTCGGTGAGCACGATCCTGTCGGGCCACTGCCGCTCGGCCACCTTCAGCACATCCATCAAGGTCTCAGGGATGGCATCCAGGACAAAAGCTGCTTGTGCTGCCGGGACGTTGCGGTTACTCAGGCCGTGTTCCAGGGCGTCCACCTTTGCGGTTGCCTCAGCGAGGCTCGCTTCCAGCTCTGCCAGCTGGACGTTCAGCTCTCTGTTCTCCGCATCGTAGTCCAATGCGAGTTGCTGCCATTCGTCGCACTCTTTGCTCAGCGCATCGCTCCCAGCTTCATGCGATTCGGATTGTTCCTCTGCGGGTTCATTATGAAGACCAGATTGCAGAACGGGAGGCTTCTCGTTTCGCTCGGCGATCAACTTGCGCATGCGCTGCGTCAAGCGGTTCTCGCTGTTCTTCGATCTGATCCACTCGACGTCGGCGATGTCCAGCACGTCGGTTGCCCGCTTGCCCACGAGACGGGCCATGCCGTCAACGAGGATTCCTACAAGGGAGTCCAGACTCTCCAGGTTCTTCAGGTAATTGCGTGGCAGGCAATGCGTGGTCTCCTCGTTAGCGAACTTCTTCAAGTCCAGATGCGGGAAGTAGACCTTCAAGCTGCCAAACGGGCAACGGTAATCCCACGATGCGGCCGAGTGCATCCTGAAGAACCTGGACCATTCAGCCAAGAACTCATCATCGGACACATCGACGACGTACACCTTGGCCATGCCAACCAGCTTCTCGGCAAGAAGCGCAGAGTTACCGAAACCAAGGGAAGTCTCCCCGTTCCTCTTAGTGGACAATACCACCAAGGGAAGCTCTCGCTCGGTATCGGTAAGCTCAAGGGTGAACTCTTTGCGAAGTTTCTTATGGTCAAGCTTCACTTCCCTATCGGTGACATCAATGTTGCCAACGCACATTCGCATTCCAGGAAGCTTCATGAAGTACTTCACGATCCTCGGGACGTTAGCGAACGGCAATTCCACCTCGCCGAAGAACCCGGTGCGAATCCGATGGGTTATCTGTATGTTGACCGTCACGCTCTCAGCAGTGCCAAGGATTCCGATGCGGGTGTGCCAACGGCGCATCTTCATCTTCGATGCTCCATCGAGCTTATCCATCTCAAAGGCCCATGCACAGCTTCCAGCCGCATCGAAACGCGCCGTAGCGAAGGCAAATGGCAGCTCGATTGCGGTGCTGCCATGCCAATGCGCAGGGTAGGCGGATGCACCGGAGCAGAAAGCGTCATCGCCTTCAAGCACCGCCAGCGCCTCAGTGCAATCCATGTTGTCCGCAGACTCGGTTGCCCACTTGCGCACTACGTCCAATGCTGCGTCCAATGCACTTCGCTTGCCAGTTGCCTTGAGGGTAAAGCGGGTGCGGTAGTGCTGTACCTCCATCTCAAGCGCACGGTCGCGCCTGGAGATCGACAGCTTCGTTGAACGCGGTGCGTCCAGGCCCTCCAGGCGCACTGCTTCAGGCATGGGTGGAACGTGATGCCCTTCATGCTGCAATACGTTTTGCGATGCAGATTGCTCTTCGTGCAGTAGGACAGGTTGAGCAACGATCTGCTCGTCGGTTTGCGTCTGCTCGGCAGGTGACTCTGTCTGCTTAGGCTCTTCGCTGCCGGGGCTCTCACCCGGCTTCTGGTTTCCGGCGCAGGGGTTCGCTTCCCCCTTGCCTATCCTTCAATGGCGAAGTATCGTCTCGACAACCTCGTAGCTCACCTTCTCGGTGAGCACAGCACCGGCTGCCTCCAACGCTGCGCACATATCGTAGGCATCGCGCTCGTCGGTAAGCACCATTGCGGGTCTTACGCCGCCCTGTGCGGTTGCCATGATCGCATAGCACTTCAACTGCTTGCCGTTCATCTCGTTCTTCTCGCTCATCTTCTTGCACTCCTTCTCGTCTAACTTTTCGTTTTCCGTGCCGTGCTGCTTGTCCGCTTGCGCGTCCATGTTCTTCGGCCTGCCTTCAACATTTCGCTCTTCTTCAAGCTCTGCTTTGAGCTTGGCATTGTGCTCGTTGGCTCTCTTCGCCACACGACGCTGCTTCCGGTTCAACGGCTCCAAGATTCGCAGCTCGTCTTCCGTCAAGTCTGCATCAAGCCATTCAAGCCACTTCTCCTCGGCAAGTTTCCGTGGGAAGCAGAACCTCTTCTCCACCTGACCGTCCTCGCCGTAGTACTTAACGCCCCGGTACACCGAGTCGCGGACCTGCCCGAGCATGCCGCGCTCATTCTGTGCAACAATCTTGCACGTGCACTCGCCCTTGCTCTTCCTAGACATCAAGCGCCTCGATTCGACTTGCGCACCATCTTCAGGCTGAGCGCACGAACCTTCTCGAACTGCTCGCGGGCCATGGCGCATTTCGCACAACCGCACTGCGCTTCCTTCGGGAGCCGCGCGGCGGCAAGCGATCCGTGTTCCTTGGCTGCCGGGTTGTCGCGCAACGTCTCTAGTAGCTTCTGGTTCTGCTCAAGGTACTTGACGTACTGCTCGTCGGTAACTCTCACCAACTTGTGCCCCAAGGACCGATTGCCGCTACGCATGGCATTGAGGATGCACGGCACGAGCTTGTCAAGATCGTAGGACGGGCAGAGCTTTCCGACGTCGCTCACCTTCTCGAAGACCTCGCCTGTTTCCACGCATCGCACGTGCCGGCAGCTCGTCGCCTTTCGGGTACCGCTCTTATTGGTTTTCTTCTGCCCAGGGACAAACAACGGCTGCTCCACCCGATCGATGAACCGACCGTAACCGGCTCCTGATCCATAACAGTACACTCTTCTTATCCTTTCTTTTTCAACGGCTTGATGTCAAAGCCGCTCTTTCATCTCGTCGATCAGCATGTCCGCCTTTCGGAGCGTGTCGCGGAGCTTCCACATCGTCCCCTTCACCTCGCTCGCATCGTAGCCGCCGATGCCGTTTCTGTTCAGGAAGTACATCAACTGGTTGAGATTGGTGCCCTCTTTCAACAGCTCGTGGGTCATCTTGTTCACGGCCTCGATGTCAAAGTCGTTCTGCTTCACGACCTTGCCGGTAATCGCCGTGCGGCGCACAAGGTCGGACATGGAGCAGCCCAAGGAACGGGCACGCTCCTTTATCGCCTGCTTCTCGGAAGCGGTGAGCTGGATCCTTATCTGCTCGCAACGCTCATCGAGCTTGTTGATCTTGCCAAGCTCCCCACTGGGCGGCTCTGGAAGCTCGATCGTCTGGTAGACGATCACCAAGCGAACAAGCTCGCTGATGCTCACGCCGGCACGTGCGGCGATGCCCTGAAGCAGCTCCTTCTCCAACGAAGTCATGCTCAGCTTCACGGTAGCATTCTTCAGCACTCTATCCGTTGCCATTTGCGGCAACACCTCCTTTCGCTTGCGCAAGCGGAAACCGAGCGGCCTCGGTTGCCGTGCGTGCAAGCACTGACTTAAAGCGCCCGGGCAGCCCCGGGCAAGACGCCGAGCGTTTGCACCATGCAAAGGCTCGGAGGATCCGTGCGAATCGCGCATGCGATTCCTGCATCGGACCCGGAACCCCCCTGTGCAGAACCTTTGTTGGCGAGTCCGGCAAAGCAGTCCAGCACAGGGCAAGCCGGTAGCGGTAGTAATATGGTCTATGACCATATTACTACAAGCTACCTACAGCTTGCATGTCTTCCGTCCCGGAATACATCGGCGGAGCAGGATTGCGGGGAGAAGCCTCCCCGTGAGCCTGTGCAGACGGTGAGCGGCGCGAAGTGAAGGCGACCTATGGGGAGCGTTCGAACGGAGCAGAGCGAGAGCAGCGCAGCGCAGTGGAGCCGACCTTTGGGAGGATCCGAACGAAGCGGAGATGCGGGTTCCGCCGTTGGTGGCGGGGTGTGGGGAGAAGCCTCCCCGCTCCCCGTCGCCTGCGGCGGAACGTCCCGACCGCAGGGAGGGACAACACGGCGATGATGTGTAAATGGCACACGCCTTTCTGGTGGCGGTGGGATGCGAGCCGGATACTCAACGGCTTACTGGTGGCGGTGCTATCGCACCGATTGATACGCTCGCTTTGCTCGCTGAGACGCTTGCCTTTTTTAAGGGCAAGCGGAATTGTAGACCAACTCAAAAGTAATAATCGATACCGAAAGCAACACCAACCGTTACCCAAAAACAATCCAAAAGCAGTTCGGATACAAATATTTACCAACTGTTCGCCATGACACATAAACAAGCGAAAAATCTGATAACTCATTTGATATGTTGCTTAAAGGGCAAAAGAAAACTGACAGCAGCTCAAGAAACAGTTTCCAAAAAAGACACCGAACAAAATCGCAATCGAATGCGAATTTGAGGGAAAAAGAAAAGGCTCTGAATAATTCGGAGCCTTTCGTCATGTCAAATTCAATCGTTGTAACCTTTGCTTTGGAGAAGCAAACTACTCTTGGAAATACTCAATCAGGTTTCTACTTTGGATTGATCCTAAGCCTTTTATCCTTCGGTTCGGTGCAATCTCCAGCTTCTCCATGATCTTCGTTGCCTTGGCGATGCCTATGCCCGGCAACGCACGAATCAACTCTTCGATTTTCATCCGATTCACAACCGGATCGTCTTTCATGCTGAGTACATCCTCAAGACTGATCTTGCCATCATGCAATTGCTGTTTAACTTCAGCACGCCTGTGCCTTGCTGCGATTGCCTTCTCGGTATTCACTCGACGCTCTTCCTCAGTAAGCACCGGGGGTCTGCCATAATCCATAATCCAACACGCTCCTTTAAGTTACAAAATCAATTAGAGGGCTGGACCGAAATCGATCATCCAAGGAGCAACACGGTAGCCCTTGCTATTCTTCGGGTCGTTCGACTCTTCGTTCTTCTTGAAGAGGAGAACTTTGTGTCCTACGAGGTCTTGAGACCAGAGGTGACGCGCAATCTTCCCATGGCGATCGTCCAAGCGCTCAGAACGAATCGTCTCGTCATGATCTTCGGACACTGCCTGAAAAGTAATTACATAGCGCTGGCTCGACTCCTCCAACTCGATGTCCTTGATTACGACAAGCAATCGAATTGAGTCCTGCACGATCATCGCAAGCGAAGCATCGCTCATCATCCGTCCGATGCTCAACACCTCTTGCGTCAAGTTAAGCTCGTTGGGCTGCACTCCCTTGAGGCACAGGCCCAAGTAAGCCAACTCAACGTTGCGAACCTTATTGTCCTCCTGCATCGTCTGTTCCTTTCTCGCTCATACGCTTTACGCTCAAACTTCTCTTCTTGCAACCGAGTCGGGGGCAAAGGTTTCAAAATTGGGGGCAAAACGAAATTGAATGTGATACCTGATTCATCCTTCCCTCTCACTGCAAACAGATTGCGAGCGTTGGGAATCAGAATCGTTAGAAGTCATTGCGGTCTGCGTAATCGACCATGGCACGGACTATCAAGAGGTTCATGCTCTCGCCCCGGTCGATGGACTCCATGCGGAAACGCCTATGAAGTTCCTTGGAGACACGGACGTTAACCATCTTGTCGGTGTCCTTCGCAACACGTCGCTGCGAGCCTTTCCCAGTGGTGTAGGACAGGTCGTTTCCTGAATCGCCCACATCGGAAACCTCGACGCTCTTTGTGCGTTTGATGCGGGCAATGTCGTCGGACATATCAAAAACATCGTGCTTAGCAGTCTTAGCCATTGTTAGTTCTCTCCTTCAAGGTACTCGTCGATGAACCTGTTGAAGTCCACGACGGCTTTGGATTTCGGGTCGTACTCGTAGATTGACACTTTCTCGGATTGTGCTCGGTTGACTGCCTCGCACTTGTTGATTACCGTCTTGAACACTTTCGTGCCGGCCTCCTCTGCCACAGGAGGAAGGGTAGACATAACCTCCTTGGACAGAGCCGTGCGGGCATCGTACATGTTAACGACGATCCCGGCGATTCGCAGGTTCGGGTTCAAGTGCCTGTTCTTCTTGATCGAGTTCACGCACTCGAAGATGTTAGTGAATCCTTTGAGTGCCGATGTATTCGGGGTAACGGGCACGATCACCTCGTTAGCTGCAACCAACGCATTTCGGGTCACCAGCCCGAGCTGAGGAGGACAATCAATGATCACGTAATCATAGCCATCGACATCGACCAAGGCATCGTCGAGCATGTTGAGCTTGGTATCGAGCTTGGTCATCTCAGACTCGGCATTCGTCACATACGTATCGCCGGGAATGATGTCCCCGTACTCGTAAGACTTGATTGCATCATGACCCTTGTATTCGTTGCTGGTGAGCAGATCGTAGACTGTCACCTCATCCTCGGTTTTCACTCCGGCTTGCTGGGTCGCATTCATCTGCTGGTCAAGATCCACCAGCAACGTGCGCTTGCCTCGGGAATGGAGCCCTTCGGCAAAAGCCATGGACAGAGCCGTCTTCCCAACGCCTCCTTTGTGGTTGCATATTGCGATCGTCTTCATGATTTATGCCCTTCCTTTTTCATTTGTTTCGAGCGGGAAGCACATTTGCATCCGCTCGTCAGCTTGCTTTGCAGCGACGCAGAAAACGCCTGACATCACAACTGAGAGCTCAATGAGCACAACGAGCAATGCCACGGTGACGGCGTTCCAACCAATCAGATTTCCGACAGCGCAAGCTATCAAACTGCTTGGCACACCGAACAAGAGCCAAGCAGCCAGGAACTTCATTCCGTGCATGGTCTGCAACTCCTTTCGTGATGTATCCATCATAGCACAATGTTGGAATATCGCAATAGCGTTATACCACTATAGCAATAAGTAATTTCTTGATACATGGAAGCTTCGGCACTGTTTGCGACAACTCAGGTATGATGGTCAATGGAACCCCGCTTCCTTTCTTTTTGTGTGAACGGTGTCACGCTTTTGCGGGGTTCCATTGCCTACTACGGGCAAAAGCGGCTATTTGCAAAAGGGACATATCAGCAATAGCCGCTTTTTCGCATTCGATTGCGAAATTGAGGAGGGCATCTGCTTCATGCAGATGCCCTCTTTCGTTCCCTGGCTCGAAATATTGGTTAGAACGGAATGTCATCGTCGTAGACAGATGCGTTCACCATTGGTGCCGCCTGATACGGTGCCTGCTGCGGCTCCTTTGCCTGAGCCTGCTGTCCGTTTCCGGTACTCATGAACTCAACCTGATCTACAATCACCTCAAGCTTGCTGCGGTTGCTCCCGTCTTGGGCTTGCCACTGGCTGTAGCGCAGCTTGCCCTCAAGGGCGACCTTGGCACCCTTGGCAAGATACTTCACCACGGTATCTGCCAGACCGTTGAACGCAACGCAGTCGACGAAGTTCGGGCGGTCTTCCCACTCACCGGTCTGCTGGTTCTTGATGCGATCGTTCACGGCAATGCCGAAGCGGGCGATGCGAGTACCCGATGCGGATACTCGCAGCTCGGGGTCGCGGGTGAGATGTCCGGTGATGATAACTCGATTGATTGCCATGATGTACTCCGTTCTTGTCTGCAAGGAATGCTCCTCCGCATCCCTTTCGGTACTATCAGTATAGCACAACATTGTGCGATATTAGGTGAAAAACTTTGGTTGAGCTGGGATTTTGGCAAAGAAAAAAGGAGGGCGATATTCCCTCCTTTACCTTAAAACAACTCGCTGTGAGTGCCCGTTCTGAAAAGTTCCAAGACAAGCTCCGATTCCCGGATTTGGTAGATCAAAAGCCAGTCCGGCTCGATATGACATTCACGCACGTTCCTGTAGTTGCGTGAGTTCACAAGCTTGTGGTCCCGGTTCGCCTCGGGAAGCGTCTCGCCCCGGCAAAGCATGCTGATCACATTCACGAGCTTTTCCTCTTTCATCCCTCTGCGGATGGCCTTCTTGAAATCCTTCTTGAACTGGTTGGTGTACACCGGCCTAAGCATGGAGAGACCTCATCATGTCTTCCACGGTGTCGAACGGGCCGTTCACGCCGATGCCTTTCTCCGCATCCTCGATCGTCTTCCAAGTCAGTTCAGCCGGTGACTCTGCAGTCAACTCGAATGGGATGCGGTGCTCCCTTGCAACCGCCTTCAAGAACACATTGATCGCCGTGTTCATGTTGAGGCCGATCTCCTCCAGGGTCTTCGCCGCCTCGGCTTTCACCTTGTCGTCTACTCTAACGCTTATCTGTGCCATTGCGATTTCCTCCTTCCATTCTGCTATAGCACTATTATACCACAATTAGTATGCTACTGCAATACAATAGATATACATACGGTATGCAACTGATGTCATAGCACTATAGCAGTAGACCATAATACCGTGCTATTTTGCTTTCATGTCGTCCAGGTTGAACGGCAGCTTTCCTACCGGCTCGATCAAGCCGAAGCTCACCATGAAGCGGATGCCGTCGCGGATGCCGGCTATGTAGGCGTTGTCGGTCTGGTCGGTGTCGGCGGCTTGCAGCGTATCGATGTAGCGCTGCACCGCCTCCCTTTGGGTTTTGCTCAGCTCCGGCTCGATCCTCAGGTACGCCTCCGTCGCCTTGCTGTACTCCTCCTCGTTCTCCCGGCTCTCGATGTTGTGCTCTTGCAGCGAACGGCTGTCCACGCTCCTTATCGTGTCCAGTGCCTCTTTCACAACCCTTTGGAACTCTCTTTCGCTTGTCATATCCCTTTTCCTCCTTGTTAGTTTTTTCCTCTCTCTTTTGCAACTGCCACCTTTGCATACGGGTGGCAGTTGGCTGGTTGGCAATTGATGTTAGGCGGTTAGCTTCTTCTTGCATTTCTTTTCGACTGTCGCCATGGACTTCGAGATCTCGATCATCATCTTGTTGGCGGCAACCTTGTCGAAGTTTCCTACGCTCGCCACTATGTCCATCAGCTCCTCGTAGGATTTGAGCATCTGATCCATTGCGTAGGTTGCCTTGCCGAGCGTTGCCATCTCGGCGTTCTTGGATTTCTCGGTGTCCAAGCTCTTCTTAGTTGCGCTCAGTTCCTTGGTGCTCTGCGTAAGGGCTTCCTCAAGACGCTTCTTCGAACCGGCTATTTCCTCGTCTTTCGCCTTGAGCTCCGCTTCGAGTTTCCTGCCCTGCTCCTTGCGGACGGCTTCAAGCTCTTCTTTGTGCTTGCCGTTCAGCTTCACCAACTCGGCTTGCAGTGCGTCCACCTCTTCGGTTGTACGCACAAGCTCTGCTTTCTGCTCTGCAATCGCCGCCTCTACCTGCTCTTTGGCTTTCTTGTCCTGCGATGCGGAAAGCTCCTCAAGGTGCTTGCGCTCTGCTTTCAACTGAGCCTCGATCTCTTCTCGCTTGCTTACCGCCGATTGGGTCATCTGCTTGTAGTGCGCAATCTCCGCCTCGTGCTTCTTCTTGCACTGCTCCAAGGCTTCCTTTGTGGACGACTTCTCGGCTTCCAGCTCCCCTTTTGCCTTGGCCACCTCGGCCTTGAGCTGCCTGATCGACATTTTGTCTGCCTCGTTCTGCTCGGCGAAACGCTCTCGCTCCTCGGCTGGCAGATCGAACATCGCAACTGCCTGTGTCACGCTCAGATTCGCAATCGATTGCGATTTTGCCACCAACCCGGTAGCCCCGTACTCCTTGTAGATCTTCATGAAGTTGTTCGCTGAGCGCTGGGAGTAGTTCACACGCTCTGCAAGCCAGTTGCCCCACTCTCCGTGTCTCACCAAGCACTTCGCCTCTGTCAGGCGCTTGCCGATCTCGATGGTGCCTGTAAGCAATGCCTGCTTGGTCTGCTCGGTGATAAGGTTGATCTCGCTCACAAGCGTCTGCTCTCGCTCTGCGTCCTTCTGCTCCACGTACTGCGTTGCCGTTGTGCTCGTCTCCTGTACGCTTGCCATCTCGTTTGCTGCTGTTTGTTTCTCGTTTCGTTCCTTTCTCATCTTCTTGTTCTCCTTTTCGCTTTGTTTTTGGTTCAAGCACTGCCTTGAAGCAAGGGTGCTTATGCTGTGGATGTTTGCAGCGAAGCGGAGCGACTAGGCGAATCAACGGGCGAAGGGCTGCATGAAGGCAGCACGAGTCTTCTCATCCGGTTTTCCGGCACGGAAAAGCTGTGAGAAGATGCCGACAAGGCACCCTTGATGGCAAGCCTGGGAGCGGCATAGAATGCACATCCCACAGATAAGCAACCGGATATTGTCCGGTGTTCCGGTTCGCACCCGCTGTGGGAAGGTTGCCGGAGGGCACTCTATAAGCCCGTAGGCGAGCTTTCCATGGCGGGCGATGGAGGCGGAATGACCGGATCGCGCTCTGGGCGTGATCCTAGGGAATGGAGCCGGGCGGAGTCGGCAGACGTAGAAAAAGCCCCTCGGGTTTGTCCCGAGGGGCTTGAAGATCAGGTGCCTACGCCTGGCTGAAGACGTTCGTATGATGCCTCATGAACGCACGCTGCTCGTTCAGCACGATAAGCGATATGGTGTCGAACCGTACCTTGAGGTCGCCGTCGGCAGGAGAACTCGCTGCAAGCCATTCCGCTGCCATAAGCTCCTTCTGAGCCTGGTTGGGGTTGCCGTCGAGGAAGCCACTTTCCAGATCTTCGGATTCTGTGACTTCGATGAAGACCAGCTCGCCGTTGTCTTCGGCAACCAAGTCAACACGGTTTCCGCAAACGGACTCCCAATCGGCATCGATCACCTCGTAGCCTCTTCTCAAGATGCTCTGCGTTGCTGCCTTGACTGCTCTTCTATGAAGCTCTTCTTTGTTCATGATGACCTCCTAGGTACTTGGTGTGGGCCCTTATGCCCTTCCTTGTGATCCGGAAGCCGCACGGGTTCTGACCAAGGGCAAGGAGGGACCAAAAACCCGTAAGGGCTTGAGTTTTGCGAAGCAAAAGTTTTTTGAGCCTTGCCCGCAGCGTCAGGTTCAGTGCGAGCATTGCGGAGCCAAGGGAGGTCGTAAGGGCAACCCGGAGCCAGGGGAGTTATCGGCAAAAGCGCTTCTGGAACAGGCAACGGTGCGTATGCCGAGAACAGGAAACGGCGGTGTTGAGACGATGGGAACAGTCTGGGGCATTGCCGATCAATGAGGCTCCAGTAACAGGGCAGAATCGCTCGACGGCACGAGGATTCCAGGGGTCTTGGGAACGTTCAATCGGCTTCGGATGGATGCGGAGCATCGCCCAATGCGTTGGGCGTCCCTGGAAACGATTGCAGGAGGACAGTCTTGCATAGGCACTTCCGGCATTAAGTGCTTTGCGCAATGGCAACAAGGAACAAGGTGCAGGCGGAGGGAGCGGAGCCGATGAGGACGCGGACGAGCCGGATTCCCCTTTGAGGGGGATCCTAGGCGGTGGAGGTTTTTGCACATTTCCATGGCTTCGGCGACGGAGGGCACAATTAAAGCCCGTAGGAGCCGGGGCTGTGGGAATGTGTGAAAACCGGGCGGTCAGGGTGGAGTTTTCCCGCCCTCGGAATCGGCTCGCCATCGTCCTCCAGACAGAAAATCAGGGGCTATTTGATATAGCCCCTGATTGACAATCTTAGTAGTCGGTTAGCTTGGTGCGGCTCATGAGATCGTCGTAAGCTGATTCGATGGCCGCTTCCAACTGCTCTTCGCTTAGCGTGCCGCAACCGCGTTGCTTGCGCTGTGCAAGGGCTTCAAGCTTACCCTTCAGACGAGTCTCCACATCGTCTGCCACGCCATACGCCGTGTCAGAATCAAGCTTGCTGATCCCCTCAAGCTCAACGCCTGCGCTGTCCATGAGCTTTACGGCGCGGGCCAGATGATTCAATTCGTCCTTCTCGTTGCTTGACGGCAAGGCCACCGCCTCGGAGATCAGCACCTCGATCTTGTCTTCATGGGCTAGATCCAATTTGTAAGAGCAGCCATTCTGAACTCTCTCAATCACCGTATCCCACTCAGCGGCGCTGTATCCGTATTCTCTTTCATCCTTCGGCTGAAAGGCGATCCTCACGCGCGCCCAACGATCGTCAATCCAACCACCGCCAACGATGTTGTAAGCAGGCTCCAATGCCTCACACCACAGTCCGTGCCCTACCATAATGTAATCACCCTGCATATCCCGAAAGCGCTCTTCCATGCGCTCACGCAATGCATAGGTCTTGGCGGCGTAGCTGTCATCGAATGCCGGGAGATACTTGCTGATGCCCAACAACACAAACGGCTCATCGTCTTGGTGCAACGTTTCCAAGTCATAATTGGGCTTGTAGCTGTAAGGCTCTAGGCTCAAGCGGTCGGTGTCCTCTAGGATCTCGTAACAGGTATACAGCTTCCCGTTGGCAAGGCGATACGGCGTTTCGTTGCACTCGTAGAACATCTCATCTGTTTCCTCGTCGTAACGCGAACCATAATGCTTCACGATAAGTGCTACAGGGGCCTCTTCCTCGGTGAAACAGTCGAACTCGGCGTTCGCGAGGAAAACATTCTCGCGAACACGATCCTTGCGACAATTGCGAGGACGCACAGGTTCCATATAGTGAACTTCGGTAGGAATAGCGCGTGTGGTTGGCATCTTCATTCTCCTTAACTAACGATTTCCTACTTGGTGTACTATCAGTATAGCACAACATAGTGATATGACTAATGAGAATACGGAATAACAGCAGATCAAATAAAGAAAAGCACGGACTCGATGCCCGTGCCTTAATGGAAAGCTATCGTCAGGCGGGGTGGCGGCGGTGCCAATTCTCCAACTCCATCCGGGTTTGCCCTGTCCTTAGGTTGCTCCCGCATTTGTTGCAGAAGTTGGCATAGCTGCTCACTTTCGCTTTGCAGTGAAAGCAAATGCCCTTCGCCCTTGCATCCTCGACTTTGCTTTTTCTTGTGTCCATGATGTACTCCTTACTATTAGGTTCTTACGGTAATACCAGAATAGCACAACATAGTGCTATGTTATATGGGAAACCTAGGTTGAACTGGGACTTTGTAAAATAGAAAGAATGGAAATCTACCACTGTCGCACAACACTCTGCTTTCTCAATAGCAGAACATGGGGATACAGAGCTCGATAGACTTGCAAGGTCACCCGGTTGGGTTCCGACAATGGCCGATGCGTCCTGGGACAAGGCATTGTGGGCAAGGTTGTGCGGAGAGCACTCCATAGGCCCGTAGCATCGAGCTTATCCATGATGCCGGTGCAGGCGAAGCGACCGGATTCCGCTCAAAGCGGGATCCTAGGGAGCACAGCCGGGCGGATGGGTCCGAGACGGGGGTTTTCCACACAGAGCCGTTTCGGCGGATGTGGGAAACCCGCTTGGGAGGCTGGAAGGTGCTTTAATATGTCGGTAAGGTCCTGTGGGAAGGTGATGCGGGAGGGTCCTTTCAGTCGACCCGGAGCATCCAGCTTTCCACAGGGCCGGTGCAGGCGGAAGGAGCGGATTGCCCTCAGAGGGCGATCCTAGCGAGTGGAGCCGGGCGAGAGGTAAGGGGTAAGGGAGATGGAATGGGATTTGGATGAGCCGAATTCCCCTCTGAGGGGGATTCTAGGCGGTGGAGGGTTTTCCATGGCAAGGGATGCGGAGGGCAAACTAAAAAAAGGGGGGTGTAAAATCCCCATGGATGCCCCGCACGTTGTAGCACAATGGACGCGCAAAGTCGCTGTGCTAACTCTGGTGCGAATTACTGCGACAAAGGACGTTGCAGACTCGGCATCGCCGATTTTCATCCGTTGCAATACATGCAGACAGATTGTTAAAAAAACCGGGTTTCCCTGATATGGGAAACCCGGGCGGATGGTTGGCGATTGCTTAGTCGTCTTCCAACATACGCAAGGTGTTTGGGAACGATTGCCTTATCGCTTCGATGGAAATGCCGCTGTAGATGTTGAAAAGCTGGGCTTGCTGCTTGTGAACAGCATCACATATCGATTCAAGGTTATCGATCATTGCCTCAGTCTCACAATCGGAGTCATCCATATCCCGCCATTCGGAATCGATGACCTCCTGTAGAAGCCCGGAGGCGATGCCGAGATAAGCCTCGGCATCGCGGAGCTTGCGCTCGTTATCGGATGTCATCTTCCTCAACCTCCACAACCGCATCGATACCGCAACCCCACCTGTGGAGTGCCGGATTACACAGAAGGTCGCCGTCATCTTCTTCCACATCATGATATTCAAGGGCGTAGCAACCCGCTTCGAAACCGTCCAACGCATGTTCGGCGATGTTGTAAAGTTCTTCGATCGTCTTCATTTCGCTCTCCTTACCGTGGGTTCTTATTTTGTACTACCAGTATAGCACGATATTGTGCTATGAGCGGTGAGAAACTTGAGGTGAGCTGGGGTTTTGAGCAAAGAAAAACCCCTTGCGACCTAATGTTGCAAGGGATTAGATTGTCTACTATTTACGGCGCTTTGGGCGGCTCCTCTTGAGTGCACGCTTCGCAAGCGTCTCGGGGCTCGGCAGTCCAAACATCAAAATGTTGCCAACGCTACGGTGCCCGATGAATCGTTTCTTTACCATGTCAATCAGCTCCTAAAAGGCCGTTCCTATTCGGTAATACCACTATAGCACAACATAGTGCTAGGATAGACGAGAGAACGCAGATGGGAATAAGAAAAGGTGGGTTGCAACCCCTCCTTGGTATAAGAACACTGCAACACTGTGCTATGCCGCATTGTCTAATTCCTCAAACAAGTATGCCCATTTCGTGTTTGGCTCTATCTTTAGTGGATCAGCCCAACCATCTTCAACAAGGATCATGTTGAGCATCTTGCTCTTCGCCTCAACCTCACTGTTGCTGTCTTTCGGCTCCTTCAACCAAACATAGCGAAGTTCTCGGTTGTACTTGTCCACTTTCTCGACATCTGCCTCAAGCCAAACCTTTGTTCCTGGCTGAAGCATGCTCTTCGTATACTCTGATGCCTCTTTACCTTCCTTAGTGTTCTTGGACTTATCAGGATGAACCGATTCAGGAGTATCAACTCCGATAAGGCGAATCTTCTCTTCTGTCCCGTTGACATTTGCGACAAAAGTATCGCCGTCAACAACCCGAATAACCGATGCCTGCTCTAAAGCACTGTCTGTGGACTGCTGAGCGGTTGTCGCATAACCGGTAAAACCAGCTATCGCTATAACCACTGTCGCGAATGCGCTTGCTATCTGCATCTGCTTCCTTTTCCCTATTCTCAAAGCCTTTTCCTCCTCACATTGTTCACTGCACAATAACACTATATCACAATGTTGTGCTATCACGATATACATATAGGTGTGGGTGTAAGCGTATTGCCGCTGTCGCATAGCTGATGATCCGGGCTGCAAGACCCTCAACGGTGCTGCGCACCGATTGATACGCTCGCAAGCTCGCTGATCAATAGGAGGTGAAGAAGTGGAAACGAAACGCGAAAGGTTGTGGAAAGCTGCCGTGGAAAACGCTTCGCATTCGCTACGCGTTTACCACAACACCTTACGCACAACCGCTGCGCCCTTCGGGCACGGGTCTCTTATAGGCGGGGTTTCCAACCTGATGCGTATATGGCATGTCGTTGCCCGCTGGGCTCGGGGTACCGTATGCCGGTGGAGATGAGGACCACAGGTACCGGGCTCTGCACTTAGTGCTGCTCTCCGGTCACAATTTCCCCACGAACGGTACCGCACGTTCATCGTCGACATACACACCGAAGATGCAGGTAGATCGAACGATTGGCTTCAGACATGAAAAAAGCCATCGTCTCGATGGCTCGAAATCTCTAAAAACTGCCCAAAACCATGCACTAATCGGTGCCTCTTAGGAGCATATTGTGCTATACTGGTAGCACGCTTTTAAGAGATTCTCTTCGTCGGCGAAACGATCTGAATCTGGTTTCGGTAAGCTTCAGAGTGCAACAAGCAGCTTTCGAAACGGTCGGACGGAGTTGGTAGCTCCAACCGACAAAAAGCATCTTAGCACATGATTGTGCCCGTGGCGGGCGGCAAGTTTGCTAAGGTACATAGCCCGCCCACAAAAACCGGCACCCTGTTCGAATGCAGGGTGCTTTTCTTTTGTCATAAATCTGCCTTTGAACTGGTATTTCAACTGATCTTGTTTTGCATCGAACCTGTTTGCGCCGTAGTGGTGGCAAACAAGGCAGACATCGCCATCCTCTTTCCATCTGGTCGGCGAGGCCATGGAAGGAGGTGACGAAACCTATGAGCAGGGATATCAACCAAGAAAAACTTGAGGAAAGCAAAAGGCACCAGTTCGACGCATATTGCAAGAAGATCCTGCGCAACGAGGCACGCGACATATACGACGAGCGCAAGCGCAGGCAGAAGCGGGAAGTGCTCTTCTCGGAGATGCAGCCTTACGAGCTCGATGCCCTCTACACTATGCCACGGTACTTCGACTTCGAACGAACCTTGCAGGCATGCGGGCTCGACTTCCTCGTGTGCAATGAGGACGTGTTCGAATCCTTGAGCTCTTTGGGCACACGGCGCAGGGCAATCGTGCTACTGAGCTACTACTTGGGGCTCACGGACAGGGAGATCGGGGAAATGATCGGCCTTGAGAGGGCAAACGTGCAGTACCACCGAAAGCAAGCCCTGAAGGAGCTCAGGAACATGATGGATGAGAAGGGGGAATCGCTATGAGCGCTAAGAAGAAGCACGAGAAACTGCTTGATTACCTAACCATCGCCAAGGCAGCCGATGGGGATGCGATCGCGATGGAAGCCGTTTTAAGGCATTACCGTCCGTACATGCGATCGCTGGCGAAGAGGGAGCCAGACGAGCACGGCAGGGCGCATGTCGACGAGGAGATGCTGCACCGGTTGGAGGCAAAACTTGCGGCGAAGGTGCTGCTGTTCCGCACCGAATGACTTCCATGGTGATGAGGAGGCAATGACGGATGAGGTTGAAAAATAACTTCAAAGAGCTTGATGAAATCTTGAAAACCACAGGTCAGGGCGGTAATATAGATTTAAGCGATGTGCAGAAGCATATAGAAATGCTTAGAAGAAAAACAATTTTAGAGCAGCACAAGTACACGGTCTTCTTTGCCAAAGACGGCTACTGGAAGACCTATGTGCCGGACCCAGACTCGAAGAAAGGCCGTAGGCTCATCAAGCGAAGAGATCGCGATGAGCTGGACGATGCGATCGTCAAGGAGTACCGGGCAATCGAGAACTACGTTGCGCCGACCATGCGCAACGTGTACCCGCTGTGGATCGAGCACTACACCAAGAAATCACGCTCGCAGAACACGGTTAAACGTGCCGTGGCAACATGGAACAAGTACTATGCCCATGACAAGATCATCGGCAAGAGAATGGACAAGATCACGCCGACGGCTATAGAGTCCTGGCTGCATACCCGCATCAAAGAAGAGGGGATGAACGCCAAGCAGTTTTACAACATGTCCTTGCCGTTCAGGCAGATCTTCGCATTCGCGGCCAAGAGCAAGATCATCGACAACAACGTGTTCGATGAGGTCGATGTGAACAGCAAGCTCTTCGCCAAACGGCAAAAACCCAAGTCAGAGACCCAGGTTTTCACGGAAACCGAGGAGTTCTTCCTCATGAAGCTGGCATGGAGCGAATGGCAGGAAGACCACTTGTTGGGGGCATGCCTCGCACTCATACTGCTCTTCTACACGGGTATGCGGATAGGGGAAGTCGTTGCGCTCAAACGAGAAGACATCGAAGGGATGTACGTCCATATCAACCGCGCGGAGGTGGAGGTCAGCGACCAGGTAAACCCAACGAGATTCGTTCAGGTCGGCCATATGGTCGTTGACTATGCCAAAACATCCGCCGCACATAGGGACGTGTACCTTTCGCAAGGCGGTCGGGAAGTGATCGATGTGGTCTCGGAACTCGCCGAGCGCAGGTGCAGCGCTGATATCCTTGGTGCGAACCCCGATGCGGGATACCTCTTCATGAACGGCAACAAGCGTTGCAACGTCGATGCGGTCACATACCGGCTCAAGAAATACTGCAAGATACTCGGTATACCGTTTAGATCGACGCACAAGATCAGGAAGACCTACGTCTCGAAGCTGATAGACGGCGGCATCAATATCGATGCCATACGAGAGCAGATCGGCCACGAAGACGAGGAAACCACCTATCGCTGCTACTGCTTCAACCGAAAGACCAAAGCCGAGACGAACATCCTCTTCGAAAAGGCCCTATCGACTGTGAACACCGCAAGTTGATCGAAGGGGGATCGAGGGATTCGACCTGTTTGATTGCAAAAAAAGGTTAAGGGAATCAAAGGGAACCAAATTTTTGAATAAAACGAAAATCGGGAAACCCAGTAAATACAAGGGTTTCCCGATTAAATGATGAATGCGGAAGATGGGACTTGAACCCACACAAGCGCAATGCTTACAAGATCCTTAG
>OGCQ01000296.1_pt1 | contig 88387 bp, 62 predicted proteins | sample 1570161 | NCBI WGS metagenome assembly OGCQ01 (sample SAMEA4384402, study PRJEB24528) | human gut metagenome | reverse complement strand
GGCAGGTGAAAAATCGCCGGACCATCCGGAATAAACCATCGGCGGGAGTTACGTTCTCAAAACGTAACTCCCGCCGATTATTATATTACACGATCCGATTACTGTCCCCAACCTGGGTTCTGCTTGCACTTGGGCATCATGTCGAGATCGCGCTGCGGAATGGGCAGCAACTCGTGACGGCCCTTGATGATGTATTTGGCAACCGCATAATTGGCATTGGAATACCAGTTCACCAACTCCTGGGCAGTCTCCATAACACGATCGTAATAGATACCCCAGCGGATCAGGTCTTGCTTGCGATGGCCCTCGAAACAGAGTTCATAGGCACGCTCCTTGCGGATCGCCGTGCGCAGGTCCTCACGCGAAAGGCCATAGGAAAGGTCGTGCTTCGTATCGCCGAAACCGCGGCGGCGCACGGCATTCACGGCGTCCACGGCATCGACAATCGAACCGCCCGACTCATTGAGCGCCTCCGCAAAGAGCAGCAGCACATCGGAATAGCGCAGAATGTACCAGTTGACATTCGACTTGTCGTTATTGACGATATAGTTCGACGTTTCGACATATTTTTCGGTATCCCACTTGGCCGGCGTGAAGAGCTGGCGCTGCTTGTTCTTCTGATCCTCAGAGGGATTGGGACTCGAAATGGTCGAGAAATAGGTGATCGGGCCGCTGCCCAGCGTATGATCGTACTTGTAATCGGCGATCGAGAGTTTCATGCGGGGGTCGTTCTGCGCCTCCCAGTCGCGGGTAAACGAATAAACAACCTTCCAGTTGGCGGCATTGCGTCCGCGCTCGCCGTCAATCGTGGTGGCCGATACGCCATTCCATTTGCCGATGCGGCCGGCCGTATTGTCGCTGTCGAGACCCGTCGGCGAGTAGAACGACACTTCGATCAGGCTTTCGCCCGCATCCCAGATACCGTTGCAGGTGTTCTTCCAGACGGTTTCGTAGTCGGAGATCAGGCGGTGCTTACCCGATTCCACGACGCGGCGGGCGACCTTCTCGGCCTCGGCCCACTTCGATTCGTCCTTCACGGGATAACCGGCCCATGTACAGTAAACCTTGGCCAGCAGGCCCAATGCGGCACCCTTCGAGAAACGATAGGCGTTGCTCGTGCGCTTGGTGTCGTCGACGGCCCAGGGAAGCACCTCGGCGGCGTATTTCAGGTCCTCTTCGATATAGGCATAGACATCCTTTGCGGCAGCCTGCTCATAGTCCTCGTCCTTCTTGCGCGAATCGGCCGTCGAGGTCATCAGCACGACATTGCCGTACCAGCGCACCAGTTCGAAATAGAACAGCGCGCGCAAAGCCCGGGCCTCGCCCAGATAGATGGCCGCCAGTTCGCGGTCCGAAGAGCCCCAGCTGTCCATGCGGCCCGAAACGGTCTCGATGAAGTCGTTGGCATCGTAAATCGCCGAGTAGAGCTGCTGCCACGTGCGGGCAATCTGCGACGTCGAGGCGTTGTGGGAGTTGGTCGGAATCTCGCGGAACGAGGTCGTCGAACTGCCCTCGCACTGAGCGATGTCGGTCGAAATCGTGAACAGCAACGACAGATGGTACGAATAGGTGTACTCATTCGCCAGGTTCTTGTAAACACCTTGGAGGACCGTCTCGGCCTCCTTGGCGTTGTTCAGGTAATTGCCCTTGCCGGTCTCCGAATAGGATTCCTCATCGAGCAGGTCGGAGCACGAGGCGAGCAACAGACAGAACGGCATGCAGTATAAAAGTATCTTTTTCATGGTTTTCATCGTATTAGAAAGTCAGATCAATACCGAACGTATAGACTTTGCTCTTCGGATAGGCACCCCAGTCGAGCGAAGGAGTCATGGGATTCGACGCGCGCATGTTCACCTCGGGATCGTAGCCCTTATAACCCGTCACCACGAAGAGGTTCTGGGCCGTGAAATAGAGGCGCAGCTTCGAAACATAAAACTTGCGCGTCCACTGCTGCGGGAAGGTGTAGCCCACCGTCAGATTTTTCAGTCGCAGGAACGAACCGTCCTCGATGAAACGCGAGTAAATCTCGTTCTTGATGTATCCGTCCCAGGCCGGCACCTTGTTCGAAGCGTTGGTCACCGTCCAGCGGTCGGCCGTCTCGGCCATCAGGTTGGCACGCTGATCCTGCGTCTGCGAAGCGTAGATGCGGGTGGCGTTGTAAACGTCGTTGCCGTAGTTGAACTGGAACATGAAGCTCAGGTCCACGCCCTTGAACGAGAAGGTATTGGTGATACCGCCGTACCACTTGGGCGTACCGTTGCCGATCACCGTACGGTCGGCCGTGGTGATGACGCCGTCGCCGTCGGTGTCCTTATACTTGACCATACCCGGCTTCACGGGCACTCCGGCATGGTCCGAAATGTCGGTGACACCCTCTTTGAGCATATACTCACCCGTCGCAGCGTTGACATTGAAATCCGAAGTCTGATAAACCCCGTCGAAAACGTAGCCGTAGATCAGACCCAACGACTGACCGACGCGGGCCGTATAGTCGTAACCCGTGTAGTCGCCGTTCCAGCTCGCCGAGGTCTGCATCTCCTTCGCTCCACCGGCCAGCGCACGCAGTTCGTTGCGGATGAACGAGATGTTGAAATCGGTCGTCCAGCGGAAGCCGCTTTTCGAGGCGATGTTAGTCGAGTTGATTGCGATCTCAATACCCTTGTTACGAATCTTGCCCACATTCTTCCACTGCGAGGCGAAGCCCGAAACATAGGCCCGGTTGGCGGCCATCAGCAGGTCCTTCGTATTTTTGAGGAAGAAATCGGCCGTGATGTTCAGGCGGTTGCGGAACAATCCCAGGTCGATACCGACGTTAGTGCTCTGCGAAGCCTCCCACTTGATGTCCTCGTTTTGCAACTGCTTGGGCGACAGCACCGTGATAACATTGTTCCCGTAACCGTACTTGCCCTGCGAATAGAGTTCCAGCGAAAGGTAGTTGGTGATGCGGTCGTTGCCCACGACACCCCAGCCGGCGCGCAGCTTCAGGTTGGAAACGACATCCTGTTTCTTCATGAAATTCTCCTCCGAGATACGCCATGCCACCGAGAACGACGGGAAATAACCCCACTTGTGATTCTTGCTGAACACCGTCGAACCGTCGGCACGGACCGTCGCCGTGAAGAGATAGCGGTCGCGGTAATTGTAGTTTCCGCGGGCGAAGAACGAAACGAGCAGCTTGTCCGAACGGTTCGAATTCGCCGTCGTCGGCGTAGCGCCCAGCCCGAGGTTGTTGTTGGCCAGGTTGTCGAACGGGAAATCGGTGGCGCCGGCCAGCAGGTATTCCGTTCCCTGGAACGAGGTCTCCTGTCCGAGCATGACGTCGAACGAATGCCCCTTATTACGCTTGTACTTATAAGTCAGGTAATTGAAATTCGTCCAGCGAACGTTGCGGGTCATGCGGGTCGAACCATAGGGAGTCTGGCCGTTGCGGTAGGCCTCCTTCGATCCGTCCTGGTAGAAGACGTAGTTGCGCGCATTGGAGGTGTTGTAGGTTCCGGCGGTGCGGAAAGTCCATCCCTTGCCGAAATCGATGTTCAGCGCCAGGTTGCCCGACCACATCTCGGTCTTCGTGGTGTTGATCACCGACTCGGCCTGCTTGATGGGGTTCACCTGCGACAACGATTCCGAAGATTCGAGTTCCAGCGGGTCGATCGACGACGCCAGCAGCTCCTCGTCGGTCATCTTCAAACCCGCCGTGGGACGCGCGCGCAAAATCTGCGCCAGCATGTTGAAACGGCCGTTGTCGCCCGAAGTACCCACACCGCGCTTGTCGGTGTTGGCATAGTTGACCGTGGCCTCGATCGACACGGCCTTCGAGATTTTATGGCTCACGCGCATCTTGGCCGTGATCTTGTTGAAGGCGCTGTTCTTGAAGATACCGTTTTCGAGGAAGTCGGCGAACGAGAAAGCGTACTTGGTCTTGTCGTTGCCGCCCGAGATCGAAACGTTGTGGTCCTGCGACCAGGTGGGACGGAACGTTTCGTTCTGCCAGTCCACACCTCCCAGCCCCACATAGTCGTCAATCGACTGATAACGATAGGGAATGCCGTTGTCGTCGTCACCGGCCTTGTAGTAAGTCGAACCGAACTTGTCGGGCCATGCCTCGGTTTGCAGTTTCACGAACTCGTAAGGCGAAAGCAGGTCGAGGGTTTTGGAGATCTGGCGATAGCTGGCCGAACCGTTGTAGGTCACAACGGGACGTCCTACCTTTCCGGACTTGGTCGTCACCATCACCACGCCGTTGGCGGCGCGCGAACCGTAAATGGCCGACGAAGAGGCATCTTTGAGCACCTCGATCGACTCGATGTCCGAGTTGGAGAGATAGTCGATGTTGTCCACCTGGAACCCGTCGACGATGTAGAGCGGTGAAGTGTCGCCGTTGACCGAACCGACACCGCGCACCTTGATATCAAAACCCGCACCCGGGGTACCGTCCGTAGCGGTGATCTGCACACCGGCGATCTGCCCTCCGAGGGCCTCCATCACCGAACCGGTTTTGAAGCCTTCGACATCCTTCGAGGATACCGAAGCGACCGAACCCGTCAGATCACCGCGTTTCACGGCGCCGTAACCCACGACCACCACTTCGTCCATGACGTTCGCTTCGGGAACGAGTTTGATGTCCAGCCGGGTCTGTGCGGCGATCGTCACCTCCTGAGGTTTATAGCCCAGGTAGGAAAAAACCAGCACGTCGCCTTTCTTGACCGGAATCGTGAACGTACCTTTCAGATCGGTCGAAACGCCCTGCGTCGTACCTTTGACCACGACGTTGGCTCCGATAGCCGGCTGGTCATTCTCATCGACGACCTTACCCGTTATCTTGTTCTGGGCCGACGCCGCGAAGGCCAGCATCAGGGCGAGAAGGGTCAGCACCCCTCTCAGCCCGAAAGCCCGGTTTATCATGTATTTCATAGGTTTCATGTTCAGTTAGGTTAAAAATTCTCGTCGAACCAGACGGCCATGTAGATAAAGTTCTTGGTTCCCGACGCATCGAGGTCCGCGAAAGTTCCGGTCGTCGTGTAGGGAGCCTGGAAGATCAGCACGCCGTTGGCATAAGCGCCGTCGAGCATCCACTTGTTGGCCGGGATGTACATCTTGAAGTCGGTACCGCAGTCGATGTACCCGATCTTGGCCGTCAGGTTGGCAGCGACGCTACCGCTCGTCAGCTCGTAGTAGGACATCGGCTCGCGGGAACCGGCATTGACGGTGCTGCCGAAATAAGAGCCCCACATGCGATAGATAAATGTCGTGGAGGTGGCATTGAGCTGCCCGCTGACATGCGACGACGGACCGTTAAGGTTGTAATAGAAAATATTGCGTTTCAGCGAGATCATGAAATTCGACTTGTCGGCATCAATCGTCGGAGCTTCCGAATATCCGCCCGTACGCGGGTTGACACGGAAAACCAACGGTTTGTAAACCACGACCTTATCGACAGCAGTCTGGGTCTTCGTGAAGAGATAAGTCGAACGGGTAATGGCCGTTTCGCCCGTACCGATCGTAGCGTCGACCTTAATGACGCCGATCTGACCGGCACGGTCGTTACGGAACGTCAGGTGCAGCGTACCATCGTCGGTGACATAGGATTTGGCTGCTGCCGTCCGGAACGGATTGTTGTGGACATAGGTCATTTTGAACGTAACCTCCCGGCCAGCAAAATCCTCCTGTGCCACCGGAATATCTACGGTGGTGTCTCCTTTCGCATCACCTTGCATGTCAAAGACGTGCTGATCGGCGTTGGTCTTCCAGTCCAAACCGAGGTTATTGCCGTAGCTGAACGTCGTGAACATGTTCGGATTCTGGATCACGGTCAGCGTGAGCATGACCTCGACAGGCGTTTCGCTCTTCATGTTCGAAGCCCGAACGGGAACTTGGTAAACACCCGGAGCAGCCGTAATTCCGCGCAGCGAGGAGACTTCGCCCGTCGCCTCATCGACCGTAAGCTGGCCGGCCAGCGCCGCGGGCACATCGCCCAGCGAGAAGCTCGCCTCATCGCCGCCAAAACCGTCGGTCTTCGGGGCTTTGAAATTCGTGCCTTCGACCACCTCGACGGGAGCGTAGGAGAAGGTTTCGGGCTCGATCGGAGCGATGTATTCGATCACGGTCAGCGTATAGGCACCCTCGAAATCGGTCGAACCGAAACTGTTCGACACCGTAAGGTCGAGCGTATAGGAGGCGTCGATGGGCAGTTCGCTGTCTGCATCAACCGAAATGACACCCGTTGCAGGGTCGATCCTGATCTTGTCGGTCGTCTCGAAGCCCTCGGCCGGAGTCACCTTTTTGATGGCCCACACTACCTCGTCGGGAGAACCTTTCAGCGTCGGCACCGGACTTTGGAAAGCCATATTGTACTCCATACGCCCCGAAACCGAAGGATAGCGGATTTCCAGCGGTTCGCTGGTGATCCGTGCCGTCAGCAGGTTTTCGTAAACCGCAGCGCCGGCATAGGTCGTGATGCGGATCGGCAGAGGGTAATCGCCCGGCATGATCTCGCCCGAGAAGTTCGCGTTGAGCGTCACGACGCCTTTGCCCGAAATGGCGAAATATTCCTCGCCCTCCGTCTGCACCAGCGCATAGCCGAGAATCGACACCGACTCGCCCACCGGCATTACCGTGACCGAAGCCTTGGTGGTCTCCAATTCGGCATAGGGGATCACGAGTGCCGGCTCGCTCACCTCGATCGCCTCGGGGGCGGCGGGAACCATCCGTACCACGAAGATATCCGTGAAGCGGTAGACACCGCCGCCGGCCTGGCAGGCGATGGTCAGCTTGTAGGTACCGGGCTCGAGATCGTCCGTATTCGAGATGCTGACCATACCGGTATCGGCACCGATCGAGAAGCACTCGGTAGCGACGGACTTGTCGTCGAGCGTGATGCCCGCAATCGAGAAGTTGGACGGCGCGGGACCGTAGTAGGTCGGGGTACCCGACACGAAATTCATTGAAGGACCGATGTCCACGACCGTCGGGTAGAAGAGCTGCAGGTCGCCGCTCTTGGTATCATCGTCTTCGCAGGCCGCGAGCACGACCGCACAAAGGGCGGTCAGCGCTGCGAAACATACGTTTCGAAACAAGGATTTCATAGGTTATAGCGGTTTTAAGGTTACAGGGTATAGGACAACGCAGGATAGGAAACGCCCCCGACCTGCACGCGGACCGAACCGCCGGTCTCCGACCAGTCGCCCAGCGTGATGCTGACCGTCTCGGCCGAAGCATCGGACGTCGGCAGCAGCACCGTGGCATAACGCACGACAGGTTCGTCAGCCGTTTTGGTCAGGTTCAACTGGTAAGCCTTGCGCTCCGAAGTCTGGTTGATGTTGTAGGAGACGAAGCCCGTTTTCTTGACGAATGCCCCCGTCTTGCTCGCCCGGGTGCGCACCAGCAGGTTGTTGCTGTCGGTGAACGCCGTATGGAAACCACCCTCTTCCACATCGTACACCACCTGCGAATCGTTCCCTTCGGTGATGTTGAAATTCAGGTTGACGGTACCCTCGGCCGGACCGTAAGCCTCGTCGAGAATCACATAGAACTTGTCATCGACCATGAAGATCGTACGGCGGTGAGTCAGCCCCGTGTAGGACGGATTCTCCAGCACCAACGCCTCGTACCAGTGGCCCGAGCCCGATTTGGAGAACTGTTTGAGCAGTTTGCCGTCGCTCGAAACGTTCTTGCCGTCGAGCGTGACGGTGTTGTGGGCCGTCGAAGCGGCGTATTTGCGGCGTGAAGCATTCGATTCGGAGGTCCCGCCGTAGGAGAAGCAACCCGAGTCGGGGAAGAAGTTACGTCCTTTGATCCACAGTTCGAACGTATTGTTGTCGTACTGGCGGTGCCACTGCGCGCCGTTGTGACCGCCGCTGGGGTTGTCAGGGGTGTTTTGCAGCACCATCATCATATCGGCCGTCGTCCAGCCCGTACGCATCACGTAGTAACCGCCGTCAGGGAAAGTTTTGACCTTGGTCTCGGGAACCGTACCCTCGGTGCCGCCCGTCGCCATCCAGTGCATCTGCTCGTTGTCCGGGAAGAGGTTGTAGTAGTTGGTAAGGTTACGCTGAAGCACCCGTGCGGTCCATGTGGCACGGCGCGTATCGGCCATATTGGGCACCGTATAGTCGGGATAGATCATGTTCATCACCACGTCGGTCATCTTGCGTATCGACTCGACGTAGCTCGCCGGGAAACGGCTCTCCTCGCCGTTGCGCCGCGCCACATCCAGCGATACCCGGAAATCCTCGATACCCGAGATGTGGTAGTGCAGGTCGCCGTCCATCAGCCAGCCGTCGGGGAAATACTGCGCCGTCACCTCACGGCTCAGGACGCTCGTACCGCTCTGCTTCCACGTCGCAGCATTCTTCAGCTCGGGGAACAGCATGCCGGCAAAAGTCACGGCCTGTGCCTGTGTAATCAGATGGTTGGAAGTCGTCGAATAGTTGTTCACGATGTGGTTGGCGTGCTCGTCGAGATGCTTCAGCACCTCGGACAGCCACTCGACCGTGACGGAGGGCGACTGCTGGTAATACTCCAGCAGGGCGCACTGGTCGATCAGTCGGGCAGCCACATCGAGCGGACGCCACGAAGCGTGGTTGGTCACATCGGTCCCCTGCTCGGGCTTGGGATTCTGTTTCAGCCAGTCGCCGTAGACCTCGATCCAGTTCAAGGCGTATTTCTCGTCCTGCAACGAATAGTAGGTCTTGGCCTGCGGAACCATCCACTGGTGGCGGTGGAGCTGATAGCGCTGTTCCTGCTCGCGGGTAGGCCAAATCGTCCAGTCGATGCCCGTACCCTCGGAATTCAGGTAGGAATAAGGCACATTAGCCTCTCCGGCATTGGGATCGTAATAGTTGTTGACATAGAAACGGTAGTCGTTTTCGCGGAGCGCATAATCGGCCCAGCGCTGGTCGTTGGTTCCAAGCGTCACGTTCGAAAGGTCGACATTGGGATTCAGTCCGTGCGTACGCGAACGGTAGTAGTTCAGCAATTCCTGCAACGCCATATAGTAATCGCCGGCATCGTAAGCGCGTTTCACCTTCGTCAGGCCGCTGTAATCGAGGTTCAGCACCTCGAACACGCTGGCGTCGATGCCCTCGTTCATCGACCCCGAACCGCTCTCGACCCACTCTTCGGCCTTCTTCATCTCGGGGAAGATCGTACCGGCACGGAACACGGCATGCGCCTCCGTAGCCTTCACGTCGGTATCCTCCGAATAATGTGTCCTGACATGCTCGGCCTGCTCGGCGAGATTCGCCAGGAATTTCGAAAGCAGCTGCGGCGTGAAAGAGGTCGACTGCATGAAATAGTAGAGCAGGTCGCACTGGTCCTCGACACGATAAGCCACATCGATCGGACGCCAGGCATACAATGCCTCGCGCGACTCCTCGGGCTGCGTGGCGGGATCGGCCTCGTAGTCCACCTCGCCCGTCGGGCGGGGATATTTCTCCAGCCAGTCCTCGTAGACTGTCACCCATTCAGTAATATAGGTCTCGTCGAGCGACGTACGGTAAGCCTTTCCCTGCGGAACCATCCACTGATGGCGGTGTACGCGGTAGCGCTGTTCCAGGTCACCCGTCGGGCAGACGGTCCAGTCGACGGCCTTGGATTTCAGGTAGGAGTAAGGCACATCGCCGTCCATATAGTCCTCCACGTAAAAACGGTACTCGTTGGCGATAAGCGCCTGGTCGGCCCACACCTGCTCCTCGGCGGAGATCGAGGGTGCGATCAGGTTGACATTGCCGTTGATTACGTCAGTCCGGCCACGGTAGTATTCCAGCAAAGCCTGCGCCGCCAGATAGTGCTGATCGGACTCATAGTAGGTTTTCACAGCGGCAAGACCGGGATAATCGAGATTCAGGGCGCTGAACACGCCTGCATCGATCACGCTGTTGTCGGGGATCGTCGGCTCCGTGGAGCCCGTTCCGCTGCCGTTGTCCGATCGTTCCAGATCATCCGACAGGCAGCCTGCCGTGAACAGGACAGCCACGATGAATCCGAACGCCGGAATTTTAGTAAAAATGCGTTTCATAGATTATAGGTGGTTTTAGGTTTTCTAAAGTCAGGATCAGATCCGCCGCGGATCGAGGCCCCGCAGCGACAGGTAGCGCCCGATGGCTTCGAGGTAGTAGTAGTCCGCATAGTTGAGCGGCGTGTCGATCTCGCTGTCGGCAGGCAGGTGACCGACGCTGTGCATCAGGATAAAGCCGCCGTTGGTGCCCTTCCCGGCCAGATAGGCGTCCGACGAAAGGTTCATCAGCAGCGTCTCGGCATAGTCGAAGTACTTTTTGCCCTCGCCCTCGGGAACCAGCGTCGAGAGTTCGAACAGCGCCGACGAAATGACCGCGGCGGCCGAAGCGTCGCGCGGAGCGTCGGGAATGTTCGGGGCATTGTAGTCCCAGTAGGGAATGCGGTCGGCAGGGGTGTTCGGATGGCGCATGATGAAATCGGCGATCCGTTCGGCATGTTTCAGGTATTTCTCATCGCCCGTCTCGCGGTAGCACATCGTGTAGCCGTAGAGGCCCCACGCCTGTCCGCGGGCCCACGCCGAAGAGTCGGAGTAGCCCTGGAACGTGCCCCGGCTCTCGACCGTGCCGTCGTCGTTGTAGCTCACGACATGGAACGAACTGGCGTCGTCGCGGAAATGGTTTTTCATCGTGATGTCGGCATGGCGGACCGCCACGTCGCGGTAGACCGGATCGCCCGTGTGCTTCGAAGCCCAGAAGAGCATTTCGAGGTTCATCATGTTGTCGATGATGACCGGGTAGTTCCACTCGCCGAAATCCCACGAGCGGATCAGGCCGATGCGGGGATCGCAGCGCGAAATGAGACTCTTGGCGGCCTCGACGATCACCTCTTCCGAGTGCTGGTCATGCAGCGTCTCCATCTGCTGGCCGAAGCTGCAGAAGACCATGAATCCCAGATCGTGCGTCCCTTTATAATATTGTATACCCTCCAGCCGGTCGGTGTATTTCCGGGCTTCGGCCAGGAGTTTTTCGTCGCCCGTAAAGCGGTAGCACTGCCAGAGCGAGCCGGGGAAGAATCCGCTTGTCCAGTCCTTCGCGTCGACGGCACGGAACTTGGGCATCAGCGAACGGGGAAAGCAGTTCGTCGTGTCGAGTTCGGCGGCGGCGTCCAGCAGTTGACTGTCGGCAACCTCGACGGCATGTTTCAGGGATGCGATTTTAGGATCGCGATCCGCAGAGCACGAACCCAGTACGAACAGAGAGAGGAGACCCAGAATGGGGAGAAAATTTCTTCTCATGAGCAGTTCAGGTTTTTTGGTTTAGGTTTTACATGTTTCGGTAAGCAAAATTACCGATAAGCCCCTGCATGCACCCTGAGAATTGAAGAATTGATTTTAAAAACCGCTCAAATAAATTTTGAATTTGTGCAACCGGATGCGGAATTTGTCCAAAAACAGCTCTGGAAGGGCTTTCCGGCGAGGTCGGAACAAACGCCGAAACCGGGCCGAAAAAGCACAAAAAACGGGAGTTCCGTTTGCAGAACTCCCGTACAGTATGCTGTCGCAGGCTATTTCAGCGGCGAATCGGGCTCCTTGGACATCACCAGGTAGAACATCCGGTCGAGGAACGCAGGGGCGAATTTCTTCACGAAATACGTGGCGCGCCCTTCGTTCTCCATCAGGCAGAGGCGCTTGCGGCGGAGAATGCCCTTCGCCACGATGCGGGCCACCTCTCCGGCGGTCATCATCTTCGCCTCGTCGCGCGGGGTCTCGCCCTGCTGCGACCCGTCGGCCGTAAGGGCCGAAAAACGGACGTTCGAAGCGGTGAATCCCGGACAGGCGATCATCACGTGCAGCCCCTTTTTGAGGTTCTCAATGCGGAGCGTCTCGAGAAATCCCGTCATGGCGTATTTCGAGGCCGAATAGCCCGTGCGGCCGGGCAGTCCGTGCAGTCCCGCCACGGACGAGATGCCGACGACCGAACCCTTCGACGCCTGCAGGTACGGCAGTGCATATTTGCAGCAGTTGACCGTGCCCCAGAAGTTGACATCCATCAGTTTGTGCAGCACGCCGAGGTCTACGTCGTCGAAAATCGCGCGCATCGAGATACCCGCGTTGCAAATCAGCACGTCGATCCCCCCGAACTCGCGGACGGCGGTGTCGATCAGCTCCTTGCATTCGGCAGGATCGGTCACGTCCACCCCGCAGTAGGCCGCCTGGCCGCCTTTCGAGCGGATGTCGCCCGCCAAAAGCTGCAATTTCTGGACGCTGCGCGCCCCGAGCACCACTTTCGCGCCCTGCGCGGCGTACTCCTTCGCCATCGCCTCGCCGATACCCGACGAAGCGCCCGTGATGACGATGACCTTATTTGCCAATGTTTTCATCTGTTTCCTTTATTTCGATTTCCAATGTGTCGTAAGCCATGTGCACACCCGCCGGAAGCATCGTCTCCGTCGCGGCATGCAGGCCGATTTCGTGGGACATGTGCGTAATATACGCTTCGCGCGGTCCGACGCGGCGGATCAGCGCCAGCGCCTCCCCGAGGTTGAAATGCGACGGATGCACGGCAAAACGCAGCGCGTTGACCACCAGCACCTCCACGCCGCGGAGTTTCCCGATCTCGGCATCCCCGATGGTTTTGAAGTCGGTCAGGTAGGCCAGCGGCCCGATGCGGTAACCCGTGACCAGAAAGCGCTCGGAGTGGTGTCCCGAAACCGGAACGATCTCCACGCCTTTGACCGTAAAGGGATGCGCAACATCGACCTCGTGCAGTTCGATCTCCGGGACGCCGCGGTATTTGTCCTGCGCGAAGGCATAGTCGAAATCCTTGCGCACGCACTCCAGCGTCCGCGGAGCGGCGTAGATGTGGACCTTATGGACGGTCGGCGGATAATCGACGAAATTGAAAGCCCTGACGTCGTCCAGGCCGCCGATGTGGTCCTTGTGTTCGTGGGTCAGCAGGATAGCGTCGATATGCCGCACGCCCGTGCGGAGCATCTGCCAGCGGAAATCGGGCCCGGCGTCGATCACCAGCCTTATGCCCTGCGTCTCGACCATGGCCGACGTGCGCAGGCGGCTGTCGCGCCGGTCCGCCGATGTGCAGACCTTGCAGCGGCAGCCGATGACAGGTACGCCCTGCGAGGTCCCGGTTCCCAGAAAGGTGAGTTTCATAGGACAAAGATAGCAAAAAATACCTCAATGCGAACCCGGTTTTTCGATTATCGCGGAGCAGGTTTTGTCCTGACGCAATCCGGCCCGGACGGGACATACACGACGTATTTCCCGTTCGGGCCGGACAAGGCAGGGCGAAAAAGATGCCCGTGAGAATCAAAAACCGCTCTCGATGTTCCAGACAAAGGCCCTCGACCCCTGCATCTTGGTCGCGGCATCCAACTCGCGGAAGGCATCCATCAGCGGGGCGACCTTCTCGTCGTCGACGATGGTCAGGATCGAAGCGTTCATCGAAGGCCATGCGTGCGTACCGTAGTGAGGTTCGCCGTCGACAGAGCCGCGGCCCTCGGTCAGCGCCCATTTGGTGAAGCCGCGGATGCCCTGCTCGTCGAGGATGGCGTTCACCCGGTCGGTCAACGCCTGGTTGTAAGATAAAAAGACTGCTTTCATAATCGTTTTTCCGTATTAATGTTTGCTCGCCTGATGTTGGGCCGACAACTGGGCCAGCTTCTCCTTCTCCTTGCGCTGCGAACGGTTCACGAGGATCGAGTAGAGCACCGGAACGATGAACAGCGTGAGGATCGTCGAGAACGTCAGACCGCCGATCACGGCGATACCCATCGGCTGCCAGGTCTCCGAACCGGCCCCCGTGCCGATAGCCAGCGGAAGCATACCCAGGATGGTCGTGAACGAGGTCATCAGCACCGGACGCAGACGGCTCTTGCCGCCGGCGATCACGGCGTCGAAGACGCCCGAGCCGCGCTCGACCAAAAGGTTCATGTAGTCCACCATCACGATACCGTTCTTCGTCACGATACCCACGAGCATGATGGCTCCGATCAGGGCGATGAGCGACAGCGGCGTGGAGGTCATCCACAGCGCGAGGAACACGCCCGTGAAGGCGAACGGAATGGTGAACATGATGATGAACGGGAATTTCAACGACTCGAACTGCGTGGCCATCACGATGTAAACCAGAATGACGATCAGGATGAGCAGCGTTCCCAGGTCGCCGAAGGCGTCGCCCTGGTCCTCGACCGTACCGCCGACCTCGAGGTCCACGCCGTCGGGTGTGGGATAGTCGGCGATCAGCCGGTTGACTTCGGCCACCACGTCGCCCAGCGCGACGCCGGCTCCGAGGGTCGACTGGACCGAAATGACACGCTGGCGGTTCTCGCGCTCGATCATCGGCGCGGCGTACTCCTCCTCGACGGTGCCCACCTCTTTGAGTTTCACGGGGCGGCCCTGCGCGTTGTAGAGCGTGATGTTCTCCACATCCTCGATGCGGTTGCGGAACGGCTCGGCGTAGCGCACGATGATGTCGTACTCGTCGCCGTCCTCGCGGTATTTCGAGGCCACGAGGCCGTCGATGCGGTTACGCACGGCCTGCGACGCCGTGGCGCTGCTGATGCCGTAGTACGACAGGCGGTCGCGGTCGAAGACGACGTTGTACTCGGGACGCAGGTCGTCGCGCGAAAGTTTCACGTCACGCACGCCGTTCAGGTGGCTCATCTTCTCTTTGAGGTCGTTGGCAATGGCGTTCGTCACGTCCATGTCATAGCCGAAGACTTTGACGTTGACCGTCGCCGAACCGCTCATGCTGCCCGACATGCCGCCCGGGGTCACCGTGTACTGGCGCACCTCGGGAATGTTGTCGAGGTCCTCGCGCAGCAGGTCGGAAATGACATAGATCGAGCGGTCGCGCTCCTCCACGTCGGTCAGGCGCATGTTGTAGTTGATGATGTGCGACCCGGTGGTCTGCATCGCCGCGAAGGCGTTGTCCGACGAGTTGGCGCCGGCCGACGCCGAGACGAGCACGATCTCGGGATATTTCGCATACATGATGCTGTCGATCTGCCGGGCGATGCGCGCCGTATAGTCGACGCCGATGTTCTGCTCCAGCTCGATCATGGCCGAGATACGGCTGTTGTCCGAAGGCGGGAAGAACTCGGTCGGGACGCGCGTCAGCAGCCCCAGCGACACCACGAAGATCGACATCATCGAGAAGAAAGTGATCCGGCGGTGGCGCACCACCCAGTTCAGCGAACGGGCATAGGCGCTGTCGAGCCATTCGAGGGCCCGGTCGATGGGCTTGTAGATCACGCCGAGACCCTTGTAGTCGTGGACGCCGCCCTCGAGCTTCAGGAGGTAGGCCGACATCATCGGGGTCAGCGAGATGGCCGCCATGGTCGAGACGCAGACCACGATCGTCACGATCCAGCCCAGCTCGCGGAACAGGATACCCGCCATGCCCGGCACCATCGTCAGCGGCAGGAACACCGCGACGACCACCAGCGTCGTGGCGATGACCGACAGCCACACCTCGTTGGTGGCGTAGATGGCCGCCTCCTTGGGGTTCGAGCCCCGTTCGATATGCGTCGTGATGTTTTCCAGCACCACGATGGCGTCGTCGACGACCATACCGATGGCGATGGAGAGCGACGAGAGCGAGATGATGTTGAGCGTGGAGCCCGTGGCGAAGAGGTAGATGAACGAACAGATCAGCGACACGGGGATGGTCATACAGATAATCAGCGTCGCGCGCCACCGGCCGAGGAAGATCATCACCACCAGCACCACGAAGATAAAGGCGTAGAGAATGGTCTCCGAAAGCGACCCGATAGCGTCGGTAATCTCCTGCGAACCCTCGAAGATCAGCTCCATCTTAACGTCTTTCGGGAGGGTTTTCTGGATGTCAGGCAGGCGCGACTGGATTTCGTGGACGATGTTCACGGTGTTGGCGCCCGACTGCTTCTGGAACATCACGCGCACGCCGCGCTGGCCGTTGACGCGCTCGTCCATCGTGGACTTCTCGAGCGTGTCGCGGATTTCGGCCACATCGGAGAGTTTCACCGTGCGGCCCCCGGCGTTCGACACCACGACCTTGCGCAGTTCGTCCGAGAGTTTGAACTCGCCGTCGGCTTTGATGTTGAAGGTGTTGTTGCCGATGTCGATCGTGCCGCTGGGGATGTTGACGTTCTCCGAGGCGATGATCTGTCCCAGCTGCTCGACCGTCAGGTTGTAGGCTTCGAGCTTGGCGGGGTCGACGTTGACCTGCACCTCGCGCTCGGGAGCGCCCACCACCGACACGGCGCCCACGCCGTCGACGCGGTTCAGCACGTTGACCAGCTTGTCGTCGAGGATCTTGTTCAGCGCCGGATAGCTCTCCTCGGCCGTGACGGCGATCATCATCACGGGGATCATCGAGGTCGAGAATTTGAAGATCGTCGGGTAGTCGATGTCGTCCGGCAGCATCGACTGCACACGCGACACCACGTCGCGGATTTCATTGGCCCCCTCGTTGAGATCGGAGCCGTATTCGAACTCGACGGTAATCATCGAGACGTTGTCCTGCGACTTGGAAGTCAGCTTTTTGAGGTTGCTCACCGTATTGAGGTTGTCCTCCAGCACACGGGTAATGTTGGTCTCGATGTCGGCGGCGTTGGCGCCGGGGTACATCGTGATGACCGATATCTGGGGTATCTCGATCTCGGGATACTGGTCCACGGCCAGGTTCATCAGCGAGAAGAGTCCCATGACCATCACGCCGACGAACAACAGGATCGTCGAAATCGGTTTGCGGACCGCGCTTTCGTAAATTTTCATTGGAAAGGGGCTGTTTTAGTCTTTTTTAATTTCCACGGCTGCCCCGTCGAAGAGTTTCGACAGCGCCGTTACGGCCACCGGTTCGCCCGGCTCGACACCCGACAGGATGTCCACGCGGTCGCCGACCTGACGGCCCACTTTGATCGAACGGCGCTCGGCAACCGAGTCGCCCACGATGACGTAGAGGTAACGCTCGGCCGAACCCACCTGCTTCTGCACGGCAACGTCGGGAACCATCACGCCCTCTTTGCTGCCCATGTCGAACGTCGTGCGGGCGTACATGCCCGGACGCAGCGTACGCTTGGCGTTGGGAACTTTGACCTCGACCTTAAAGGTGCGGGTCGAGGGGTCCAGCGCCGGATAGATCAGCGACACCGTGCCCGTAAACTCCTCGTCGGGAAAGATGTCGACGGTCAGTTTCACCGGCATACCCACTTTCACGCTGGCGAAATACTGCTCCGAAATGTTGGCGATGACCTTCAGCGGGTCGATCTGCATGATGTGCAGGATCGGCTGCTGGGCGAACAGGTCGCCCGACTCGTAGTTGCGGGCCGTCACGACGCCCGAAATCGGCGAACGCACCTCGATATTCTTCTTCAGGTTGGCCACCACCTCGCGCTGCACGTCCAGCTGGGCCTTGGCCTGCTCGATCTGCTGGGCCGAGATGCCGCCGGCCTCGTAGACGGGCAGCAGACGGTTGTAGTCGTCCTCGACGGTCTTCAGCTGCACCAACTGCTGGGTGTACTGCGTGGGATCGAGCGTCACGATCAACTGGCCCTCGCGCACCGGATCGCCCACTTCGACATAAATCTTGTCGATGTGCACGCCCGAAGCCGCCGGAGTGATGTCGTTCTCCTTGTAGGGTTCGATCTCGGAGGTGAACTCCTCGGTAAGCCGCACCGTGGCCGTTTCGGCCCGGGCGGTCTTGGTGAGCACGCTCTTCTCCTCCGTGACGACAGCGGCTTTCCGGCCGGTACAGCCTGCCAGCAAAGCGACTGCAAATCCTAAAAATGCGATTCTTTTCATAGGTTTTATCTTGTTTTTCATTACTTACTGGTTTTCACGTCCCACGATGCGGTCGTACTCGGCCTTGGCCGAAAGGTAGTCGTAGATCGACTGCGAGAAGTTGAGCTGCGCCTGCGTCTGCGACAACTGGGCGCTGTTCAGCTCGAGGATCGTGCCCGCACCCGCGCGGTAACGGGTGTCGGAAATCTTATACGCCTTGCGGGCCTGCTCGACCGTGAGTTCCTGGGCGTACATCGTCTCGCGGGCCGTCAGCAGGTCGTTCAGCGCCGAGCGCACCTGCACGTCGATCTGCTGGCGGGCATAGTCCCGCTGGAGCGAAAGCTGCGCAATCTGGTTCTTCAGCTCCCGCGACTTGTTCATCTTCGTCAGGCCCGAGAAGATCGGCACCGACAGCTGCAGTCCGACCGAGATCGGATGGGTCCAGAAATATTTGGAGTTGTCCGTACCTTCGCCCATGCCCAGGAAAGGCTCCATGTCGTTACCCGTGTAGGAGACCGTCCCGAAGGCCGCGAGCGTCGGCATGCGGCCCGCATTGGCTGCTTTGAGCGAACGCCGCAGCACCTCCTCCTGCAATTCGAGCGAACGCAGGTCGGTGTTCTCCGAAACATCGGTCGTCAGGCCGTCGGTTCCCGCCAGCACGTCGTCGCGCAGGGCGTCCAGCTCGCCGACCACGTCGATCTCCACATCCTCGGGAATCGAAAGGTACATCTTCAGCATCAGCTTGGCCAGTTTGATCGAATTTTCGGTCTGGAGGATCGTGGGCTTCAGGTTGCTCAGCTGCACCTGGGCCGTCAGCAGGTCGTATTCCGACATCAGGCCGTTGTCGTACTGCACCTGCGTATCGTCCACCGTGCGCTGTACCGTGGCCTCCGATTCGCGGAGCACTGCGAGCGACTGTTCGGCCAGCAGGATGTTATAGAAGGCTTTCTTCACCTCGGCGGTCAGGTCGATGCGCGAGGCGCGCGCCGCCTCGACGGCCGTGGCCATCTGCGCCTCGTTCATCTTCAGCGTGCGGTAGACCGACGGCGCGAAGAGCGGCAGCGACAGGTCGCCCTGCACGGCAAAGGTGTTGTCGGCGCCGAAGGAGATGCCGCCGCGCATCTCCGACTTCACGATCGAGCGGGTGTAGCTGCCCGACGCCGAGAGCTGCGGCAGCAGATTACCCCACGTCTGGCGCTTCACGTAGTCGTAACGCTGCACCTCCATTTCGGCGACCTTGACGGTCGGGTTCTCGCTCAGGGCGAGATCGAGCGCCTCGGGAAGCGTCAGCCGCATCTGCGCCGAAGCGCCCGCGGTGCCGGCGGCCCAAAAGCCAAAAATCAAAAAAAGTCGTTTCATCATTATTCGGAAAATTATATTGTCGTTGTCATTCATGCAGACGATCTGCACGGGCATATATTTTACAGACGGCTCCTTTCACCCCTCACCGCCGGTTGTTTTCGGGTTTGCCCGGTTCGTAGCGTTTCAGGTAATCGTCGATGAGTTCCAGCCCCTTGGCCGTGGAGATGCCGCGGAAGAAATTGCTGATGATCTGCACGAAAGCCTCGCGCTCGGTCATGCCATCGGGCAGGATGAGGTCCTTGCGCATGGTGATTGCCGAAGCAGTGTAGTAAAGCACCGTGATGGCCAGGTCGAGGTTGAAAGCCTCGGTGAAAAGCCCTTCGGCAATACCCGTTTCGAGCATCCGCTGCAAATCGAGACGGCTTTGGGCAGCTCCTTCGCGCATCAGCTTGGAGTGAACGGCCGGATAGAACTTGCGCAGGTTGCCCAGCAACCGCTGTATCACCTCCGACTCGTCCGCCACGCATCCCAGCACCATAAACATCGCTTCGAGCACGTTGCGCGCACCGACGCAGGCTTCGGCCCGTTCGACACGCTTGCTCTCGAAAAAACGTTCCATCGCAAGGTAGAGCAGCCCCTCCTTGTCGCCGAACAACTCATAAAGCGTCCTTTTCGAAACGCCCAGTTGTTGCGCGATGTCGTCCATACGCACCGATTTGATGCCCTGGGTGACGAACATCTGCATAGCCTGTTCTATAATTCGTTCCTTCTGGTCCATGATCCGATCCGATTGATACGGATGCAAATATAGACAAGGAAACTTATGAAACAAAAAAAGTTTTCTGTTTTCGGTGGTTTTTTAACGAATCCGACAAAAAAGGAGCAGTCGAGGACTGCTCCATGCGATAATAAACACCCAAAAATCAGATTTCTTCGGGCAGTCCGAAGGGAACTTCGAAGATCATCCGGCAGCCCTCGGTGTAAGAGGAATCGACCCGCAGGCTTCCGCCCAGCTTGGCGGCGATCAGCCGGCAGACGGGCAGTCCGAGCCCCGTCCCCTGGGCAAAGGTGTCGAGTTTGACGAAACGTTCGAAAACCGCCTCCTGCTTCTCCGCGGGGATGCCCGGGCCGGTGTCGGAAATCGTGAAGAGCATCGTCCGCTCGGGGATTCGGCACGTATAGGTCAGGATGATCTCGCCCTCGACGGTGAATTTCGCAGCGTTGTGCAGTAAGTGCTGGAGCACCTGCACCACCCGCTTGGAATTGATATGCAGCACGGGGTCCTCGGCCGACGGCTCGAAAATCATCGTGACGCCCGCTTTGAGCTGCGACAGCGCCTTGGCCACACACTCGTGGCAGCGGTTGTTGACCGAGCAGTAGTCCGTACGGGGCAGCGCATCGGTCTGGTCGAGATAGGCGATGTCGAGCACGTCGTCGACCATTCGCAGCAGGCTGAGGCTGCTGGCCTCGATGATCGAGACATACTCCTCGACCGTCGGGTCGTTGCGGAATTTCGAAACGAGCACCTGCGAGAATCCCATGATCGAGTTGAGCGGCGTGCGCACCTCGTGCGACATGCTCTGGATGAAATTGCTTTTCATCTGGCTCGCCTGTTCGGCGCGCTCCTTGGCCGTGCGGAGCTCCTCCCCCACAGCCATAAGGTCCCGGTTCTGGGCCTTAACCACCTCCTCGGAGGCTTTCAGGCGACGGTTGAGACGCACCAGACGCGCAAGTCCCAGTCCGCCCAGCAGCAGCACACCGCCCATCAGCGCAATGATCAGGTCGGTATTGCGCAGCTGCCTCTGCCGCAGAACCGCTTCATCCGCGCGTTCCTCGCGGCCGGATGTCGTCCCGAGGCTGTCCGCCGCGGAATTCACGTGTTCCGGCCCGGCATACGCCACCGGGGCGCATACGAAAAAGGCGGGGACAAAGAGGAGGAACAGGCGGAAGCAGACGGGACGGAGCATCGGGGAAATTTGTTTATTTTACAAATATAGCACTAATCCCGCTGATAATCAAATTTCGGAGCTCCAAGTGAACAAAAAAGGCCGCCTCGGAAAAACCGGGGCGGCCGTACGGAAAAACGTTCGGATTATTTGGTGACCCGTTCGAGCCAGCGTACCATCGAGAGCATGACGAGCATCGACAGGCCGCAGGCGGCGACGAACACGGCCCACGTAGCCCACATCGGGGTATGGAGGTAGAGCCATCCGCCGACGAACAGCAGGGCGTTGCCCACGGCCGTAGCGGCCAGCCAGAAGCCCTGCATCAAACCCTGCATATGGGGAGGCGCCACCTTCGACACGAATGCGAGGCCCAGCGGCGAGATGAACAGCTCAGCCACGGTGAGGATGAAGTAGAGGCCCACCATCACCCACGGGGTAACCAGCAGCGATTGCACCTCGTCGGCGCGCATGCCGGCCAATTCGGTCTTCGTCGGCAGAGCCAGCGAGAAGAGCATCAGGAAGACATAAGCCGCAGCCGCGATGCCCATGCCGATGGCGATCTTCATCGGGGTCGAGACCTCGATGTTGCGCTTGCGCAGCCAGCCGAAGAACCACATGATGATCGGCGTGAGGAAGACGACGAAGAAGGGGTTGACGCTCTGGAATATCTCCGCGCCTTTGATGGTCGTGAAGCCCAGGTCGATGTTGATGACGTCGAGGTTCACGTAGTCACGGGCGAAATAGGTCAGCGAATAGCCGTTCTGGTGGAACGACACCCAGAAGAAGATCACCACGCCGAAGACGGCGAACAGGGCGTAAATGCGCTGGCGGATCTCCTGCGCGGACATCTTTACCTCCTCGGCCGAGGCTTTGGCGCCCGAAGCGGACTTTTTCGAAGGATCGGGGAACTGCCTGCGGTTGGCCATGTAGATCACCAGCGAAATGAGCATCATCACGATCGCCGCGATAAAGGCGTAGTGGAAACCGCGGTTGAAGACATCGAGGTAGGTATTGCAGAAAGCGCCGAGGTCGCTCACGGGCGTACCGTCGAGGTGCGCCGCCGAAGCGTAGGAACTGAGGTTCGAAAGTCCCTCGCCGACCATGTCCTCGCCTTTGGCCAGGTATTCGTGGCACAGCGCGGGGAGTTTGGCGTTGTAGTCGAAATTGTTGACCTTCAGCCACCAGTTGCGCACGCCGATAGCGACGAACGGGGCGAAGAAACCGCCGATGTTGATGAACATGTAGAAGATCTGGAAGCCCGATTCACGCTTGGCGCTGAACTCGCTGTTGTCGTACATCTGGCCCACCAACGCCTGCAGATTGCCTTTGAAAAGGCCGTTGCCGAAGGCGATCACCAGCAGTCCCAGACAGGTCAGCGTCAGGTAAAGCCCCAGATTCGGCACGGGCGTCGGCGTCGGGATGGCGATGAGCAGGTAACCCACGCTCATCACGATCAGGCCCCACATGATCGTAGCCTTGTAGTTCTTGGTCTTGTCGGCAATGATACCGCCGACCAGCGCCAGCAGGTAGATCGAAGCGTAGAAGCCCGAATAAATATACCCCGCGGTCGCCTCGTCCAGACCGAACTTGGACGAGATGAACAGGGTAAGGATAGCCATCATGATATAAAAACCGAAGCGTTCGCCCATATTGGCAAGGGCCGCCGCGATCAATCCTTTGGGTTGTCCTTTCATAAGATTTTTTTGGGTGTTAGTAAAGTGTTAGTAATAGGGATTCTTTTCAGTTTGCTGACAAAGATAAAAAAAAATCGGTATATTTGGTGTCGTAACGACACTTTTATCAGTCGGAAAGTTTTGCCGGGCCGCATGCGATTCGGTTTTGGTCCCGTCCGATTTTTTGCTATCTTTGTAAATAACCAGAAATTTCAGCCATGGAAAACACGACCCGGAAGCTGCCCATCGTCGAGCGCGACGCATGGCTGCAGCCCGTCGAAGAACATATCAACCGCCGTCACGCACAGTACGAGCGGCAGATGGAGCGGATCGCCGGTTCGTCGGGGTCGATCGTCGACTACGCCAACGGCTACCGCTATTTCGGCTGGCAGCGCGACGAGGCGCTCGACGGCTGGTGGCTGCGCGAATGGCTGCCGGGAGCGCACGACGTCTACGTCTTCGGCGATTTCAACAACTGGCAGCGCACCGAAATCCGCATGCACCGGGACTCCGCGGGGGTCTGGAGCGCCTTTTTCCCCACGGCGATGTACCGCGACCGGCTGGTCCACGGCTCGCTTTACAAACTCCACGTCCACGGCGACAACGGCTGGCTGGACCGCATTCCGGCCTATGCCACGCGCGTGGTGCAGGACGAGGCGACGAAAAACTACACGGCCCAGTTCTGGAACCCCGCGGAGCCGTTCGACTGGCGGGGCGACGCTTTCGACGCCTCGAAGATCGGCAGCCTGTTGATTTACGAGGCCCATGTGGGCATGGCGCAGGAGCGCGAGGGCGTGGGGACCTACCGCGAATTCACCGACAAGATACTCCCGATCATCAAACGGGACGGGTATAACGCCGTGCAGCTGATGGCCGTAGCCGAACACCCCTACTACGGCTCGTTCGGCTACCACGTGTCGAGCTTCTTCGCCCCGTCGTCGCGCTGCGGAACCCCCGAGGAGCTGAAAGAGCTGATCCGCCGGGCGCATGAACTCGGACTGGCCGTCATCATGGACCTCGTGCACGCCCACTACGTGAAAAACCTCAACGAAGGAATCAACGAGCTCGACGGCACCGACCACCTCTATTCGCCGGCGGGCGAAGCGGGCTACCAGCCCTACTGGGATTCGAAACTCTTCGACTACGGCAAGGAGGAGGTACGCCATTTCCTGCTGTCGAACGTCAAATACTGGCTCGACGAGTTCCATTTCGACGGCTACCGCTTCGACGGCGTGACCTCGATGATCTACCACCACCACGGCTATGTGACGTTCGACTCGCGCGACCGCTTCTTCGACACGGGTGTCAACGAGGAGGCCCTCCTCTACCTCACCCTCGCCAACCGGCTGACGCACGACTTCCTGCCGTCGGCGGTGACCATCGCCGAGGACGTGAGCGGCATGCCGGGCATGTGCATCCCGATCGCCGACGGCGGCGTCGGCTTCGACTACCGCCTCGGAATGGCCATTCCCGACTTCTGGATCAAACAGCTGAAAGAGGTCCCCGACGAGGAGTGGAACATCTGGGAGATGTGGTCCGTCATGACCGACCGCCTGCCCGAAGTGAAGACCGTGGCCTATGCCGAGTCGCACGACCAGGCGTTAGTGGGCGACAAAACCATCGCTTTCCGGCTGATGGACAAGGAGATGTATTTCCACATGGACCGCGCTTCGGAAAATCTCGTCATCGACCGCGGCATGGCCCTGCACAAGATGATCCGCCTGATGACCATCTCCACGGGCGGGCAGGCCTACCTCAACTTCATGGGCAACGAGTTCGGACATCCCGAGTGGATCGACTTCCCGCGCCAGGGCAACGGATGGAGCTACGCCCACGCCCGGCGGCAGTGGTCGCTGGCGAAGAACGGCCTGCTGCGCTATGCGTGGCTGGGGGATTTCGACCGGGCGATGATCCGGCTGGTGAAAAAATACAAGGTGCTCGAAGACGGCTATGCGTGGAACCTGCTGATGGACGAGCGCAACAAAACGATGGTTTTTTCACACGGCCGCCTGCTGTTCGTCTTCAACTGGCACCCCACGGCCTCGATCCCCGACTACGAGCTTCCGGTGCAGGGCCCGGGCAAATATGTCCCGGTGCTCTCGACCGACGAGAGACGGTTCGGCGGGCAGGAGCGGCAGTCGATGGAGACCGAACATTTCTCGTTTCCCGCCAAGGGCGACGACGGGAAGGACTGCGCCCGTATCCGCATTTACAACACCTCGCGTACGGCGACGGTCTATCTGCGGAAAAAGTAGTCACCCAAACTTTTTATTCATACTAAAAACTTATTATGCCTATGCTAAATGCAAGCAACAGCAACGAAGTGTCTTTAAAGGAGTTGAGAGAAGGATTCTACAAATGCCGGTCTTTCGAGGTTCTGAACCTGTGGCGGCGGTCGTTCCTTCTCTCCGTTTTTCAGTTCCTCTGTTTCACCCTCTACGGAGTTTTTGCGTCCCGACTGCTCGACGCCGGGCCCGGAGCGGCCAATCCGCTGGTCGTGAACGAAATCGCCTGCGCCGCAGCGCTGCTCGGCATGTCGTTCGCCGTCATCTGGATCATGATGGCCAAAGGATCGAAAGCATGGTATGAGGTTTACGAACGCTACATTTTCGAGATCGAACGCGAGGAGACCGACGGGCTGAAAATTCCGGAGCGCTATCGGCTGGGTGCCTTGTGCCGTCCCTGGGAGATGAACAGCAACCTCTTTTCGAAGAAAGCGGGCCGCTACTCCCCCTCACGGCTCAATATCACGATCGGAACGGTGCTGATGACGGCCTGGTTCGTCATCTTCCTCCTCCACTATATCGCCAGCATCGTCTGCTACATCGGCGGAACGGCCCACTACTGCCAGCTGGCGATTCTCGCACTCATTCCGGTCGCTTTCCTCGTCATCGCCCTCTCGGCGCTGTACAACAAGTGGGGACGCAGCCGGTCGCTGACGGAAACCATCTGATACACAATACCTGAAAAAAAGGAGCGAATCTGATGATTCGCTCCTTTTTCGTCCCCGCCCGGCTGTTCCGCCGATTTTCGCACGAAAGCACGGGGGGGGGTCACCCGATGAGGTGAAAAAATCATCCAAACAGCCCCCAAAGAGGACAATAAAGCCCAATCAGAACAATTTTCAGGAATTTTCAGAAATTTTCAACCGCTTTCGTTGTGAAATTAAAAAATAATTCCTACTTTCGATTCAGAAACAGGCGACCCGACTATGTACATAAACCGACAAAGCATATTCAAACACCCCGGAACATCGAAAACATGTAACCCGGGGGACGTTTTCCAGGTCAGCCCCGGTGAGACGCCGCACGCAGCCGGCGGCTTCGGTTTAATTCCCCCCCCCTCGGAAAATCGGGGTCCAATGCCTGTCCGGCACGCATAATCGCTGAACTCATTCGTCGCTTCAGCGCCCCTATTTGCACTTTTCAGTTGCACGATTATATCAATAAAAGTATTTTCCGTTTAACCGTTTTATCACTAACCAACTAAAGCGTTTGCCCTATGAAAAAAATGACGAAACTTATCGCTCTTTTTCTGAGCGGACTCCTGCTGGCACCTGCCCTCGTGTCGGCGAATCCGGAAGGAGACCAGGTTCCGGAATCCGGGACAGTCGCGGCGAAACCTCCCGTCACGGCGGAAGCTCCCGCCGCGGCACAGCCCCAGACGACCTGGGAGAAAATCCTGGCCAACCTGCCGAAAGTATCCGGCTATTTGCAGACGGGATGGAATTACACTTCGAACGACAAAAGTTCGAGTTCATCATTCCAGGCAAAACGGCTCCGTCTGCTTCTGGACGGCAAGGTCGCCGAGAAGGTGGATTTCCGGTTGCAGATAGAGGCCTTCAACGGAATTTCCGGCTCGACGAACGGAAACGGACAGAAGAACATACAGGTAATGGACGCTTTTGCAACCTGGAAGATCATGCCCGAATTCAAAGTCCGCGTCGGACAGTTCTTCACGCCGCTGGGGTACGAGAATTACGACATTTCGCCCGCAACGCTGGAGACGGTCGACTTTTCGAACATTGTCTACCGCATAGCCTGCCGCAATCCTTACGAGTACAATCTGGTAGACTACGGACGGGATCTGGGTATCATGTTCATGGGAGATGTCTTCGACTCGGGGAAAGGGTTCAGCTATCTGCACTACGACGTGGCCATCACCAACGGCTCCATTCCCAGCAAGGACGACAGCAACAAGTCGAAAGACATCTATGTCAGTCTGACGGTCCGCCCGGTCAAATACTTCAATGTCAAAGGTACATTCAACTGGGGCGAATATACGTCCAAAAAACTCGAAGGCGGCGAGGGTGTCGGCAGCGGCGATTACAACCCGATGACCCGCTATGTGGTCGGCGCCTGGTACGACAATCCCCGCGGTCTGAATCTGCGTGCCGAATACGGGCACATGAAGAGCCGGGTCAACAAAGCCGATGTCGTCAAAGAGAACGGCGCCTATGTACTGGCCGGCTGGCACTGGGGCAAGTTCCTCCCGATCGTTCGCTGGGACATGTACGAAGATCAGGTGAATAAGGGAACTGCGAATAACTATAACCGGATACTGATCGGTTGTACGTATTCGGTGTTCAAAAACCTGAAACTCCAGGTCAACTACGGACATTTCATGTACAGCGGCGACGCAAAGAAGGCTTTGGGATACGACAGTTCCGAGCAGCTTCAGATCATGGGACTGTTCAAATTCTAAGCTTTGGAAATAACTGTTCTACGATAAAAAACTAACTTAAAAAAAGTCCATAACCATGAAAAAATTATTTTTTGCATTGGCAGCGATCGCCGCTTTTTCGACGGTGAGCGCACAGCATCTCGGTACGGAATATCGCCTGAAGAAAGTCGTTGAAGTTCCCGGACGCCAGGGAATTGCCGCGGACGAGAACTATTATTACGTTTCCGACACGCGGGGTCTTTACAAGTTCGACAAGAATTGGAATCTCGTGAAGAAACATGTCCAGTCCGCCGAAAATCCCCTGTTCCCGAATCCGGAGATGGCCAACCACTTCGGAGACATCGACGTGTGGAACGGCAAGATCTATACGGGCAACGAGAAGTTCGAGTATGGCCGGGGCTACAACATCGCCATTTCGGTATACGATGCCGAAACGCTCGAATGGATCGAGGATATTCCGTGGTGCGCCGAATCCGGGCAGGTGGAGGTCTCCGGCCTGGCCGTGGACCGCGAGAAGAACATGATCTGGATGTCGGACTGGGTGGACAGCCGCTACGTGTACTGCTACAGCCTCGAAACGGGCAAGTACTACACCAAAATGCAGTGCCGTCCGATGCCCTACTGGTGTCAGGGTATTTTCATCGCCGACGGTAAGATGCTCTTCGCCGCCGACGACGGAGAATCGACCTATCAGATTCCCGACAATATCTACATTGCCGATATCAGCGAGGTTCCCTACACGGGACTGAAAGAGGGCACCGAGGTCGTCAGGGACACGCCGTTCAGCGTAAAGTTAGACAAAAAAGGCAATCCCGTCAAACGCACCGGGATGATCGCGGCCGGAGCCAAGGCCGGACGCCTCGACCTGTTCCGTGAGATGTCGGATTTCCGGCGTGCCGGAGAGATCGAAGGCTTGTGCATCGACCCCGTGACCGACGAGCTGCTCGTGCTGAACAACCGCGGCACGCAGATCATTCTCGGCATGTCGCAGGGTCCCTTCACGGACGAGGGATACACCAACGAGATCCACGAGGTCTACATTTACGAGAAGATCAAATAATCCGGTTCCCATTTAAAAAAGGAGCGAATCCCTGCGGATTCGCTCCTTTTCATTTCCGGACCGGCTTATTTCGCCAGCTCGCGCACGACGGCCAGCGCCTTGTCGTAGTCGGGTTCGTGGGTGATCTCGGGCACATACTCCACGTAGCGCACCACGTCGTCCTTGTCCACGACCACCACGCCGCGGGCCAGCAGGCGCAGCTCGTCGATCACGAAGCCGTATTTGATGCCGAAATCCAATTCTTTGTAATCCGAGAAGACATGCACGCGGTCGATTCCCTCGGCGGCGCAGAAGCGCTTCTGCGCAAAGGGCAGGTCCACCGACAGCGCCAGGACGACCACGTCGTCGCCCAGCTTCGAAGCCTCACGGTTGAAACGGATGTTCTGTAACGAGCAGACCGGAGTGTCCACCGACGGAAAAATGCTGAATATGCGCACTTTGCCGTGGAAAACGTCCGACGATACGGGCTGCAGCCCCGCGTCGATAACCGTAAATACGGGGGCCATTTCGCCCGCCTTGCAGCGATTGCCGACAAGCGTCACGGGCTTGCCGCCGAAAGTTACTTTGTGATCCATAATTCGTTTGTTTTTGAATGAATTTTACAATTCCGATGCCACCCGGCTATTTGGCCGCTTTGATCCGCGCCACGGCCCCGGCCACCCCGCGGTAAAGTTCCGGCAGGTCGACGCCTTCGATGCGGCGGTTCTCGACGACGATCCGTCCGCCGACCACGACCGTCTCGACATCCGACGCCTTGCCGCAGTAAACCACATTCGACACGACGTTGTGCACGGGCTGCAAATGGGGTTTCTGCAAATCCACGACGATCACATCGGCCAGTGCGCCCTCGCGGATCACCCCCAGCCCGCCGTCGGCGCAGCCCATCGCCCGGGCGCCGTTCGCCGTCGCCAGCCGCAGGGCTTCGTAAGCCGGAAGCGCCACGGGATCGCCCGTCGCGGATTTTTGCAGGAAAGCCGCCGTGCGCAGCTCCTCGAACATGTCGAGGTCGTTGTTCGAGCAGGTCCCGTCGGTGCCGATCGTCACGAGCGCACCCGCGGCCCGCAACTTTTCGACGGGAGCCACGCCGCTCGATATCTTCATGTTGCTCTGCGGATTGTGCGATACGGTGACGCCCCGCGCGGCGAGGGTTGCGATGTCGCTGTCGGTCACGTGGACGCAGTGGGCGCCGATCGTCTTCGGGCCCAGCAGCCCCAGCCGGTCGAGGTGTTCCACGGAGGTCCGCCTGTATTTCTCGCGCACGATGCGCACTTCGTCCTGCGTCTCCGAAATGTGGGTCATCAGGTGCAGGCCGTATTTGTCGGCCAGCTCCTTGCCGCGCACGAGATTCTCGGGCGACACGGTGTAGGGCGAATGGGGCGCCACAGCAATCCGCACCCGTCCGGACCCGGCGGCGGCCAGCCGCACGGCCTCCTCAGCCTGCGGCAGCACTTCGTCGATGTTCGTATCGAAATAATTGCAGCCCAGCAGGGCCCGGATGCCCAGCCGTTCGGCCACCTCCACGCAGCGGTTCTCGAAATAGTACATGTCGACGAACGACGTCACGCCGCCCAGCAGCATCTCGACGATGCCCAGCGTCATGCCCAACGCCACGTCATCCGGAGTCTGGTGCGCCTCGAAAGGCCAGATATAGTCGTGGAGCCACGCCATCAGCGAGATGTCGTCGGCATAGCTGCGCTGCAGGGTCATAGCCGCGTGGCAGTGGGTGTTCACCAACCCCGGCATGAGGAGTTTGCCCCGGCAGTCGATCTCCCGGAGCCCGGGATGCGCCGCGCGGAACGCCGCGGCATCCGTCTCCGAGGCAGTCACCAGCGCGATGCGGTCGCCGTCTATGCCCACCGCACCCGTAAAGGTCCGGGGTTCGTCGCCGGAGGCCGTCATCGGCAGCACCGTCGCGTTTGAAAAGAGTATAGCCATATAATATGGTATTATTTGTATTTCACCTTCACCTTGTCGGTCTTGACCTTGCCGCGCTGGGGCTTGTCGATGGAGTTGCCCTGCACGGTAATCACGTCGCGGCCGTCCACCGAGTTGGAGTAGACCTGGATCACCTTGTTGAAGGCTCCCGGCTCGCTCTTGTGGGGTTCGTACACGATGCGGATCACTCCCGAATCGGCGGGCGCGACGGGGCGCTTCGAGAACGACGCGCCGAGACACGAGCACGAGGTGATGACACGCACGATGACCAGCGGCGCCGTACCGTCGTTGACGAATTTGAATTCGTGTACCAGATCACCGCCCTTGCGCGGCACGTCGCCGAAATCGTAGGTCGGGTTGTTCATCTTCAGGTGCGCCCCCTTTGCGGGCTTTCCGGCGTCTGCCGCCGTGAAACACAGGCAACCGAGGATTGTCAGCAATAGTATTTTCATCGTTCAATTTCTATTCCATTCGGAAGATATAGGTTATCGTGCCGCCCTGCACCGTTGCGCGGCTCTCGGTGAACCGCGCTTTGCGAGCCGCGGCCTTGGCCGCCTCGATCAGCTCGGCGGCATCCGTCGTGGAGCCTTTCGGCTCGTAGGACGCACCCGTCACCCGCCCCGAAGCGTCGACCGTTACGCGAATGACGACCTTGCCGCCCTTCTCGCCGGGATACGACGGCTTGGGCAGGTTGCCCACCAGTCCGCGCCCTTTCAATCCCTGGTCCAACTGGTCCAGCCCGTCGGGATTGAGCCCCGGCCCGCTGCCGCTGGCCTTGTCCTCACCCTCCGGGGCGCGGGGATTGCCCGCATTGTCGGGTTCGTCCACCCCGCCCTTGTTCATTTTGAACAGCGCCTTGGGGTTGGGCGTCTGGGTCACCTCGTCCTTGCCCGCGACCTGCGCCGTCTGCTCCACAGGAACCGTGACGTCGTGCACACGGGGCTCGGCGGCGACCTTTACGGGCGGCTTCGGCGGCTCGGGAACGGGCGGTTCGGTGAAGTCGACAAGGATCGTGTCACCGGGCTTCTCCACCACCCGCGAAACGTCGAACGACACCAGCACGAACGAACCGGCCAGCAGCACGCAATAGACTGCCGCCGCGATCATCGCCCACCTGCGCGGGGATTTATTATCGGGATCGTAATAATACATAAGCGTAAATTCTCCAATAATCGGAAACGTACTTTGCCGCTTCGCGGCACATAAGCCCCAGCCTGAGGCGGGGGTTTGGGGGTGGGTCGGACTTGTAAACGCGGCCACAGGCCGCGACAACGGCCGGCCGGTCCGCACATTCGCCCGGCCTACCGTGGAGTGGTCGCCAGTATTAATTTGTAATTATTGTCCTTGGCGATGTTCATTACCTTGACCACCTCGTCGACGGCCACCGTCTTGTCGCAGTGCAGCGACACCGTGGCGTCCTTCTGGCCGTCGAGACGCGCCTTCAGCGCCCGCTCCACACCCTCGATGCCCTGCACCTTCTGCAACTCGACGTAGTAGTTGTACGACGGGCCGCTCTGCTGGATCGACACCGTGGTCATCGCCTTGTCCTTCAACTGGTTCGAACTCTTCGGGAGCATCAGCTTCAGGGCGTTGGGGTTGATGAGCGTCGTAGCGATCAGCAGGAACAGCAGCAGCAGGAACATCAGGTCGGTCATCGACGAAGCCGAAAACGATTTATCGACTTTCGATCCGTGTTTGATTGCCATAATGCGTTATTTTTGAACGGGTTGATTCAGGATATCCATAAACGCGATCGAGTTGGCCTCCATCTGGAACACCAGCTTCTCGATGCGCGCCACGAGGTAGTTGTAGCCGAAATAGGCCGGGATGCCGACGATCAGACCCATCACCGTGGTCACCATCGCCACATACATACCGCTCGACAGCAGTCCCAGATCGACCGTGCCGCCCGCGGCGGACATGTCCATAAAGGTCTGCACCATACCGAGCACCGTGCCGAGGAAACCGATCATCGGGGCGCCGCCGGCGATCGTGGCCAGGAACGGCAGGCCGTTCTCGAGTTTCGAAACCTCGAGGTTGGCGACATTCTCGATGGCGGTCTGCACGTCGCTCATCGGGCGTCCGATGCGCTCGATACCCTTCTCGATCATGCGTGCGATCGGTGTGTCGGTCTTCTTGCAGAGGTTCACGGCCGTCGAGATTTTGCCGTCGGAGATGTAGTCGCGGATGCGGTTCATAAAGTTCATGTCCAGCACCGAAGCCTTGCGGATGGCCATGAAGCGCTCCACGAAGATAAAGATCGTCACGCCGCCCAGCGCCAGCAGCGGCCACATCAGCCAGCCGCCTTTGGTAAACAGGGTCCACAAGCCCATGCGGGTCTCCTCACTAACGGCCACCGCCTCGGCGGCCTGCAAAAATGTCATCATAATTGAGTAAAAATTTATTTAAGTTTATATGTCTCTTTCATTCTCTTCATGCTTAACGTTTCCGAACGGCGAAAGCGTATCCGCAGGCTCCTGCCGGCGGCTATTTTCCGCCTCTTCTGCCGCTTTTTCGGCCGCGCGGGTCGTGCGGCGCGCCATGCGCCGGGCCTTGCGTCTCTTGTTGGTGAAACGCTCCCGGATGCGGTCCCGCAGGTCCCGCAGGTTGTTGAAGTCCTCCTTAAAGTAGACGCCGATGCCGGTCTCCTGCAAACCTTGGTTCTCGTCGAAACGGTCGATGGTCTGCGTAAAGGCTTTCAGTTTGAGCGTTCCGGCACGGTCGATCAGGTAGGTGATGTAGGCCTCGCCCATGAAGTTGGACATCGAGTTGTTGTTCACCGCCGCCTGCTTGTTGTCGATCAGGTAGTTGCCCTCGACCTCGACGAACAGGCGGTTGTTGATCAGGCTCTTCGACAATCCGAAATCCACTTCGTCGCTCGTCAGCTCCGACTTGGGCCGGTAGCGGATCACCACGTTGTAGTCCGATGACGAGAGCCAGTTGCTCACCATGTTCGACACGAACTCCAGTCCCGTGGCCGCCGACACCGAACTGCCGATGTTGGCGTTGGCCTGCGACGAGTTCTCGGACATGAAACTGTTGAACAACAGGAGGTAGAGGAACTGCGTGTCGACCGTCTCGGGGGTCGAGAGGGCGTTGGTGACCAGCGTTTGGGTCTCGGGATCGGAGCCGGGCACCCGCACGTCGAAGCCGATCGAGGGGTTCGACAGCCGGTCGCCGAGATGGATGATGCACTCCACGGGCACCGAACGGTCGCCGCCGAGATTCTCCGACGTGCCCTGCAGAAGCGGCTGCAACGAGGCTTTGAGTTTATAAACGGCGTCGATGTCCAGCAGGGCGTTCATCGGCGACCCGGTCCACTGGATCGACGAGCCGCTCTCGATGGTGAAGCGTTTGTTGATGATCTGCTGCAGCGAAAGCATGAAACTGCCCTCGGAGATGGTGTAGTCGCCGTAAATCTCGAAAATGTTCGCCCGGGGGTTGATCGCAAGGTTCAGGGTTCCCTCGCCGCGCCCCTTCACCGTGTTGCCCGCCACGTCGATCTCGACCTCGGCATCGGGCCGCACGTCGAGCGCCATGGTGATATTCATCTGGCTGGCGGCGTCCGCACGCTGGCGGTGCTTGCGTTCGAAAAGGAGTTTTTTGCGCGCCACGTTGTCGAGCGTGTCGGTCTTCTCGGGCTGCACGAAAACCACGAAATCGGCATTCGAAATGTTCGACTTGCTCGACAGCGGCAGCACGAACGACGAATTGCCGTCGGTGGAGGCCGTAATATCCATCCGGACAACCCCTTTGTCGCCCGAGATGCGGGCCGAACCCGTGGCGTAGACCTTCCCGTAGAAGGCGTCGTTGTCGTCGGCGTCGGTATCCAGCACGAGCATCTGCTGCGGAGCCACCCGCACGTCGTAGGAGATGTTCGACAGGTGTTGCAGGCTCATGTCGAAATCGAAACGCCCGCGGTGGCCCTGGGGGTCGAACACCGCGACGTTCGAAGCCCGGAAACGGTTGTTCTTCACCGACAGCACCGCCTCGGGCATCGAGTAGGTGACCTGCGTGAAATCGACCTTGGTCCTGAGCCCCGAAACGCGGATCTCGCCCGCAAGTTCGGCTTCGCGCCGCTGTCCCTGCAGGACGAGGTCGGCCGAAGCGACGCCTTCGGTCGAGGAGATCACCCCCGTCAGGATCGGGTCGAGCAGCCCCATGTCGAGGCTGTCGACATCCAGCCGGGCATAGTAGCGCATCCGGTCCGGAGCGTAGAAGCCGCGCACGAGCGTGTCGCGTTTGACACGGTCGACCACCGTCACGCCGGCCCGGTTGCGGGCGAAGTCCCAGCGCGAGGCCAGGCGCATCGGCGGCGCGGGGATGTCGTTGACCTCGACGCTGTCGAAGAGGATGTCGGCCGAAATCTCGCCGCCCCGCAGCACCGATTTCATCTTCGCCGAGCCGTTCGTGCGGCCCTCGATGACGTAGCCCATGCGTTCGGCGACCTGCGTGAAGGGCGACAGGTCGAAATTGCGCAGCGAGAGGGTCACCGAATCCTCGCGGCTGCGCGAGGCGATGCCGTCGAGCAGCAACTCCTGCTCACGGTTCATCACGAAGAACTTGTCGATGACGATCCGCGCCGTGTCGATCCGGATTTTACGGGCATATATCTGCCACGTCTTGTCGCCGCGGGTGATGTGCGAAGGGAGTATCCGCAGGTCCACCACACGCCCGTTGGCGCCGTGCTCGTCGGCCACCGAGGTCCGGAATCCCACGAGGCCCGAAACCCGGCGCACCGTGTCGTTGAAGCCCGCCGAAAGCTGTACGCGGCCCTGCCGGGCGCCGCCCGTCAGCGAAAGGCGCGGCAGATGCAGCACCCCGGCGTAGAGGTCCTCGGCCGAGGCGTAGACCGCCAGCGAATCGCCGCGGTTCGAGGCATTGACCGAGAGACGCGTGGCCAGCATCCGCCGGCGCTCGACATACTCCGACGAGGCTTTGAGCGAGAGCTGGTCGCTGGCCGGATTGAACAACAACTGGAGCGACGATCCGTCGGCCACCTGCAGACCCGCCGAAACGGCGTCGGCCACGGGGTTGAAATTGCGGATGTTGACCGAGAGCAGCGAAAAATCGTTCGCCACGGCGGCCTTGCGCTCCGAAGGCCCCGTTTCAGGCGGGGCTTCACTCAGCATCGGCAGGTATTTCCACGCGCTCCGGCGCAGGTATTCGAACACCGTACGATAGCTGGTTTTGGAGCGGAACGTGGCATCGGCGAAATCCGAATGCAGTTCCACGAGTTTGCTCCGCTCGGAATTCTCGCCCGTGACGGTCATATTCGTCGCCTCGATCTCCTTGTCGTTGTACCGGTAGCGGGCGCCGGTCACCTGGATGCGGCCGTTCAGGTCGTCCAGCGAACGCCCTCCGGCATTGGCCACGATGTGCGCCGACAACTGCGACACCGAGTCGCGGCGGTTGATGTGCAGGCGCGCCAGGTCGGCATGCCGCAGGTCCATCGTAAAGTCGTAGCGCGGCACCGAGTCGTTGAAGTCCACCAGTCCGAAGAAGTCGAAATCGAGGTTGGGGTCGCGGGCCGTGATGCGGCCGTCAAACTCCCGGTTACGCAGGCGGCCGTCCAGCCGCAGCGAGTCGTATACGTAGCCGTTGAAGCCCAGCCGGGTGACGTTGCCCACGACATTGGCGTCGGCCACGCCCTTGCCGATCACGCCGTCGACATAGGCCGTGAGCGTGGCGTTGCCCAGCAGGTCGCGGCGGTCAAGCAGCTCGCCCAGCCGCAGGTTGCGCGTCTCGACGTCGCCCCGCACGCTGCTCAGACCCTTTTTCAACGGCGACATCCGCAGGTTGCAGGCCACGTCGCCCACCTCGGTCGCGGCGCCCAGCTGCATGTCGAACGACGCGAGTTTTCCCCGGAAGCGGGCATTGAGGTCGATGCCGCCCGAATTGCCCAGTATCCCGACCAGTTTATCCGACAGCTTGCGTCCGGCAATGCCGAAGGCCAGCCCGTCCATCGCCTCGGCCGAAGAGTGCAGGCGGGGCACCGAGAGGTCGAACCACGTGTCGCGGATGTCCGGCAGCCCCTTCACCACGGCGTCGGCCACGAGCGTCGTGCCCTCGCCGATGTGCATGCCCCGGACCTTGGCCGTGAAATCCGCCACCACGCCCGCGACCTCGACGTCGATGTTGCTGAAATCCAAATGCCAGTCGCGCAGCTTGGGAGCGAACCACGCGATGTCGTCGGTCGAGACCGACGTGTTGCGCAGGGCGGCCTCGATGCGTACCTGCCCGAGGAAATCCTTGTACTCGGCCCACGAGTTGCCCACGAGCGAGATGTAGGGAATCCGGATGTTCGAACGCGCGGTGACGATCGAGGCGTCCTCGAACCCCAGACACCCCTGCGTCATGTAAAACCGCCCCGCGAGGTGGTCCAGCACGAAGCCGCTGCGCTCGCGGGCCGTAAGGGCCGCAATGGTGGTGTAGATGGCCGACCCGTCGATGGTGAAGTCGTCCACCCGGGCCGTCAGGCCGTAGAGGTGCATGTGCGAGAAGTCGATGCCGTAATCGGGCGCCATGCTGTCGATCCGTTCGAGGCAGAGGTCCATGTTCTCGATCGAGGCCCGTTTGAGCGAAAGTTTGAAATTGCCCTTTTTGGGTTTGTCGGGATCGGACATGCGGTTGACGATCTGTTTGATGTTCATCTCCCCGTCGGGCATCTGCCGCAGGTAGAGCTTGGCGTCGGCAATCTCGCCGCGGCTGAACGCAAGGCCCCCGCCGAAAATGCCGAAGCCCGTGACATAGGCGTCGAGCTTCCCGACATAGAGCAGCGTATCGCGCCCGTAATCCTCGACATAGAAGCCTTGGACTTTGATCTTCGAAAAGATGCCGATGTCCACGCGGTCGATCGACACGGTGGTTTCCAGCTTGCGCGAAACCACCTCCGCAGCCTTGTGGACCACGAAATTCTGCACGGCGGGAATGTCGAGCAGCAGCGAAAGGAAAACGGGAAGAATTATCAGCAACAAAACCGCCGCCGAGAACACCTTTCCCAATATTTTTATACCTTTGCGCATCAGGACATCGTTATAACCTGCAAATTTAACGAAAATAGTTAAAAAACAATTATAAATCCGGATGGATATTACAATTCTCGGCATCGAATCTTCGTGCGACGACACCTCGGCGGCCGTGCTGCGCAACAACGTGCTGCTGTCGAACGTCATCGCCTCCCAGGCCGTGCATGTCAAATACGGCGGCGTGATCCCCGAACTGGCATCACGGGCCCATCAGCAGAACATCATTCCCGTCGTGGACACGGCGCTCCGGGAGGCCGGGATCGACGCTTCGCAGCTCGACGCCATCGCTTTCACGCGCGGCCCCGGACTGGTGGGATCGCTCCTGGTGGGCGTGTCGTTCACCAAGGGCCTTTCGATCGCCCGCAATATTCCGATGGTCGAAGTCAACCACCTGCAGGGCCACATCCTCTCGCACTTCATCGACCTGCCGGACCGCGCACTTCCCCATCCCGGTTTTCCGTTCCTGTGCCTGCTGGTCAGCGGCGGCCACACGCAGATCGTGCGCGTGGATTCCCCGTTGGAAATGGAGATCATCGGCACGACGATCGACGACGCCGCGGGAGAGGCTTTCGACAAGTGCGCCAAGGTGATGGGACTCCCCTACCCGGGCGGCCCGGTGATCGACCGCCTGGCCAAGGAGGGCGACCCCAAGGCGTTCCGCTTCGCACATCCCCATGTCGAAGGTTACGACTACTCGTTCTCGGGGCTGAAAACCTCGTTTCTCTACACGCTGCGCGACGCCGTGGCCGCGGACCCCGACTTCATCGAGAAGCACAAGGCCGACCTTTGCGCCTCGCTGCAGTCCACCATCATCGAGATCCTGCTGGACAAACTCGTCCGCGCCTCGAAGGAGACCGGCATCCGCGACATCGCCATCGCGGGCGGCGTCTCGGCCAACTCGGGACTCCGCAGCGGCATCACCGAGGCGGGCCGCCGCCGGGGCTGGAGGACTTTCCTGCCGGAGTTCAAATTCACGACCGACAACGCCGCGATGATCGCCATGGCGGGATATTACCGTTACAGGCAGGACGAGTTCGCCACACTCGACGTCTCGCCTGTGGCGCGGCTCGAGGAGCTTTAGCAAAAACAGAAATCCCCGGCTCTTCGGAGCCGGGGATTTTCATTCGTATTGCGGTACCTATTTCACACCGAGAATCTTGTCCCTGAGCGAAAAGGCTTCGTACTCGGCCCGCAGCGAGGCCATCAGGTCGCGCACCGACTGAATCTTCTCAGCACGCCAGGCGTTCGCCCCGCAGAAGGCGTAGCCGTTGCGGAGCTTGCCTTTGAAAGCGTTGTAGAGGGCCAGCATGATGCAATAGGGGCTGTGCGTCACGTCGCAGGTTTTGATGCAGTCGAACGGGCAGTTCTTCGGGCGTTTCAGTCCCTCTTTCACCCGGTCGAGGAACGAGTTGTGGATGGCCCGGCCCGGCATGCCGACAGGGCTCTGGATGATCTCGATATCCGTCTCGCGGGCCTCGATGTAGCTCTGTTTGAAAGCCGGATCGGCGTCGCACTCCTCGGTGGTGACGAAACGCGTGCCCATCTGGACGCCGTCGGCGCCCAGCTCCATGATGCGATAGATGTCCTCGCCCGTGTAGATGCCGCCGCCGGCGATCACCGGAATGTGGCAGTCGTGCTCACGCTCGAAAGCGCGGACCTCGGCGACGATCTCCGGAACGAGCGCCTCGAGCGAGTAGTGCTCGTCGGTGATCTGGTCGGCCTTGTAACCCAGGTGGCCGCCCGCCTTGGGACCCTCGACGACGATGGCGTCGGGAATGTACTTGTACTCCGAGAACCATTTCTGACACAGCACCTTCGCGGCGCGTGCCGACGAAACGATCGGGGCCAGTTTGGTCCTGGCGCCCTCGGTCAGGAACGACGGCAGGTTGAGCGGCAGTCCGGCGCCCGAGAAGATGATGTCGGCCTTCTCGGCGATGGCGGTCTTCACCATGTCGGCGAAGTTCGACATGGCGACCATGACGTTGACGCCGATAATGCCGCGCGTCGCTTCGCGGGCCTTGCGGAGCTCCTCTTTCAGCCCCCAGATCGAAGCTGCGCGATAGTCTTTCGAGTAGTTGTTATAGATCGCCCCGAGGCCTGCCGACGAGATAACGCCGACACCGCCCTGATTGGCCACGGCCGAAGCCAGGCCCGCGAGGGATACACCTACGCCCATGCCGCCCTGAACAATGGGCATCGAGGCGCATAAATTTCCGATTTTCAGTGATTTCATTCCGTTTAGTATCAAAATTCGGTTACATAACCGCCGCCAAGGTACGGAAAATCGGGTCGTTTGGTTCCGCGCGGGAACATATTTAACGCAGGCTTAACGCACAAGCCGCTCAAAAAGCCGCGTCCGGGCGGCAACGGCCTCTCCTCCGGCCGCTCACAGAAACCGCACGCCCCGGACCCGCTTGCGGTCCCGGCCCGCGGCTTCGCGCTCGACGATGCCCGTCACCACGTCGGCGGCGTCGTGCCAGCGGTTGGCGCGGAACTTCCGGCGGTAAGTCGTCAGGTGGGCGTACAGCTCGGGCCAGCGGAAATTCCAGCCCCGGGGCCACCGCACGAGATGCAGGGCCGTGGCCGAGTTGGAGAGGATGCGGGCCTCCTTGTTGGCGCTCTGGTGGAACCACTCGATCCTTACGCCCGGCGCCAACGCCTGCACCGCCCGGGCGAAGCCGCGGCCGCCGTTGTTGCTCTCGATGACCGCCTGCCGCGTGTCGGAGCGCACTAACGCCTCCCCCACCAGCGGTTCGGTCGTCTCCATCGGCTCGCGCGAATAGACCGCATCGGTGATGTAGATCACCCCGTCGGCGTCGACGGCATAGCAGAGCGAGCAGAGGTAGTCGTCGCCCGTGTCGGCCGTGTCGGTGTAGTTGGCGCGGCGGACGATCTCGCGGGGCAGGTCGTCGTACTCGGCGAAATTCAACCCGTACAGGAGTCCCTCGCGGGACGAAGGGTGTCCCTGGTACATCGCCTCGAATTGCAGGGGGTCCAACCGCCGTTTGGCAGCCAGCAGGGCCGCACCGTGCTGTTGTTCCCACAACGCTTCGCCGGGCTGCCGGGGGTCGATCTCCGTAGGCGGGCCGTTTTTCAGGGCTTCGAAATTGAGGTGCAACCACCGGTCGGCGGGCAGCCCCTCCAGCTGCGACCACGCGCGCAACTCCTCGACCGGCTCGCGGGCCGCGAGGGTGCCGATCAGGTCCTCCTCGTGCCAGCGGGTGAAGACGATCAGTTCGCGCGAAGCGTTGTGCATGCGGGTCCTCACCACCGAGATGTACCACTCCCAGCAGTTGGCGCGGATGAGCGGCGAATTGGCTTCGAGCGCGTCTTTGTAGAGGTCGTCCAACACGAAGCAGTCCACGCGGTTGCCCGTCAGCGATCCCTCGCGTCCGACGGAAAGCAGTCCGCCCCGGCGGCCGATGATCTCGACCTCGTCGGCCGTGCGGATGTAACCCGGAGGTTTTGCTCCCTGTTTGATGGCGGTGTCGGGAAAAAAGGCGGCGTACTCCCGCGATTCGAGGATGCGCTGCACGCGGCGGTTGAACTTCGAGGCCAGCGACCCCGAATAGGAGGCGATGGCGACCCGCAGGTCGGGGTCCAGCCCCAGCACGTAGGCCGGAAGCAGGGTCGTGGCCCCGACGCTCTTGCCGTGCTGCGGCGGCATGGTGACGATCAGCCGCCGGATGCGTCCCGCGGCAAAAGCCTCCAGCACGCGGTAATAGGTCCGGTGGAAGGGTTGCAGTTCGAGAAAGGGATAGACCCCGAGGGCGAAGCCGGCGAAGGAGGGCGGTGCGGCAGCGGTCGGCAGTCCTTCGGAATACGGCACATCTTTCGGAGGCGCCGTCCCGCAGGTCATAAAAACCTCTGCGGAGGAGCGCCCCGCAGAGGTCGGTTCGGTTGTTTTAACCATTCTGTAAAATAATGTGTGAAAGAAAAACCCATGCGCGGCGCCGCGGCGGGCAGGTTTTTTGAGGGTTGCACTCCGGAGGCAGCGCCGTGCCGGGAAAAGAGGGGCCGGAGTGCGGGCGGTGCGTCAGAGGCAGGCCCGCAGGTCGGAGAACGAGAAGTCGTTCAGGACCTCGCCGCCGTCGCCCGTGGTGTGGAACTCCCACCACACGGGCACCAGGTCGGCGATCACGTCCCGGTCGCCTTCGGGCAAACGCTCGCGTCTCCGGTAGACGATCACCGAGGCCGTCAGCCGGCATTCCGTGTCGCCGAAAGGGAACGTGAGCGAACCCGAAAAGTAACTTCCGCCCCCGACGGCCTCCGCCAGACGCGCGGCCACTTCAAGGTAAAGTTCCGATGAAACCGAATAGATCATTGATTATGAACCGATTTTTTGCAAAAGAATTTGCAGATAAAAATAAATTGTTTAACTTTGCAGGACAAAGATAAGTTCAATATTTGAATTTTCAATACAAAAGTACAAATATTTGATATCAATAATTCCAATAAGAAAGCCATGAACGGACGGGTTAAACTGATACGCAAACAGCTTGAGATGACGCAAGAACAGCTGGCACAGCGACTTGGCATCGGCAAGGCGGCGCTCTCGATGATCGAGACCGGCAAGGCGGGGCTCTCGGCCCGCAACCGCAACATACTGGTTCAGGAATTGAACGTCAATCCCGAATGGCTCGAAACCGGCAAGGGCAACATGTTCAACGCCGAACCCGACCTGACGGCCTACATGCACCGCACGGACAATTCGCTGCCGCTGCAAAGCGTGCCGCTCTATTCGATCGAGGGCACGGCAGGACTGGTGCCGCTGTTCGCCGACCGGGCGCAGGCCAAGCCCGTCAATTTCATCCACATCCCCAACCTTCCGAAATGCGACGGGGCGATCTACATCGTCGGGGACTCGATGTACCCGCTGCTGAAAAGCGGCGACATCGTGCTTTACAAACAACTGCACGACATCGACGACATCTTCTGGGGCGACATGTACCTGCTGTCGATCGACATTGACGGCGAGGAATACGTGACGGTGAAATACATTCAGAAATCCGACCGCGAGGGTTACGTGAAGCTCGTGAGCCAGAACGTCCACCACGCCGACAAGGACGTGGAAATCGCGCGCATCCGCGCCATCGCGCTCGTAAAGGCGAGTATCAGGATGAACTCCATCCGTTAGCAAGAGCAACGAAAAATCGCGCAATCTCCGATTGCCGGAAATCAACGGGGAGCGACAGCGGGTTTGCACGCAATGTCGCTCCCCCGATTATTTCCGGGATCGCTGCGCGACGCGATTTTTCACTGCCGCCGCCGGGATGGAGTCGCCGAAGCGGCGCGCAATGCAATGAAGCAAAGCAAGGCAAATAAAGTGGCAACCAATCCGCATGGAAAAGGCGAGCCAAATAAAGCACCTACCCCTATCCAACCGCCATACTCCCCTTCCGGACAATAATTTCCGGATTTTGGCGAACCAATTTCGGATTTTTTTGTATCTTTGCAAGGATGAAATTGGCGAACCAATTTTGAAAATCGGAGCCAATTTCCGTCGGAACGACCGCAATAAACTAAAATTTAACCACTTAATATGAAAACCAATTACGAAATCCGCTACGCGGCGCATCCCCAGGATGCGAAAAGTTACGACACGGCGCGCCTGCGCCGCGATTTCCTGATCGAAAAAGTATTCTCGCCCGACGAGGTCAACATGGTCTATTCGATGTACGACCGCATGATCGTCGGCGGCGCAATGCCCGTTGCCGAGACGCTTCGTCTCGAAGTCATCGACCCGCTGAAGGCCCCGTTCTTCCTGACCCGCCGCGAAATGGGCATTTTCAACGTCGGAGGCCCCGGCGTGGTAAAGGCCGGCGACGCCGTTTTCGAACTCGATTACAAGGAGGCCCTCTACCTCGGTTCGGGCGACCGCGAGGTGACTTTCGAAAGCAAGGACGCCAAGAACCCCGCGAAATTCTATTTCAACTCCACGACGGCTCACCGCAACTACCCCGACAAGAAGGTTACGAAAGCCGACGCCGTGGTTGCGCACATGGGATCGCTCGAGGGTTCGAACGACCGCAACATCAACAAGATGATCGTGAATCAGGTGTTGCCGACCTGCCAGCTGCAGATGGGCATGACCGAATTGCTGCCCGGCAGCGTATGGAACACGATGCCCGCGCACGTGCACTCGCGCCGCATGGAAGCCTATTTCTATTTTGAGGTGCCCGAAGAGCATGCCGTATGTCACCTGATGGGCGAGGTCGAGGAGACGCGTCATATCTGGATGAAGGGCGATCAGGCCGTGCTGTCGCCCGAATGGTCGATCCACAGCGCCGCCGCGACCCACAACTACACGTTTATCTGGGGCATGGGCGGCGAAAACCTCGACTACGGCGACCAGGACTTTTCGAAAATAACAGACCTGAAATAATTCATCCGGGGATTTTCAGCAAACCGGACCGTCAACAGGCCAACGCCCCTCATCGCCGGTCTGTTATTTTCGAAAGTCCCCAATACAGACAATCCCCCTAAATCCCCCTTTGAGAAGGGGGACTTTATGGGAACCGGTTGCGAAAAAGTCAAGAATCGTCCATCCGCATTCCGGGTGAAATCCCGGCCGCATGCGATAAGCCCCTGCCTGAGGCGGGGGTTTGGGGGTGGGTCAGATTTGAATACGCGGTGAAACACCGCGAATACAACCGGCAGAAATGCAGTAACAACTGAAATATTCTCAAACAATACGATAATCTTATGGTAAACTTTTCACTGGAAGGTAAGGTAGCGCTCGTGACGGGCGCCTCTTACGGTATCGGATTCGCACTGGCGACGGCTTTCGCACGCCAGGGCGCAAAGATCGTCTTCAACGACATCAAACAGGAGTTGGTAGACAAAGGTATGGCCGCTTACAAGGCCGAAGGCATCGAGGCCAAAGGCTACGTCTGCGACGTGACCAACGAGGAGCAGGTGAACGCCATGGTGGCGCAGATCGAGAAGGAGGTCGGCGTGGTGGACATCCTCGTCAACAACGCCGGCATCATCAAACGTATCCCGATGGTCGAAATGACCGCCGCGGAGTTCCGCCAGGTGATCGACATCGACCTCAACGGTCCGTTCATCGTGTCGAAAGCCGTCATCCCCTCGATGATTAAGAAGGGCCACGGCAAGGTCATCAACATCTGCTCGATGATGTCGGAACTGGGCCGCGAGACCGTGTCGGCATACGCCGCAGCCAAGGGCGGTCTGAAGATGCTGACCCGCAACATCGCTTCGGAGTACGGCGAGTACAACATCCAGTGCAACGGCATCGGCCCGGGCTACATCGCAACGCCCCAGACCGCTCCGCTGCGCGAGCGTCAGGCCGACGGTTCGCGCCATCCGTTCGACTCGTTCATCGTGGCCAAGACCCCCGCGGCACGCTGGGGAACGCCCGAAGACCTGATGGGTCCCGCCGTGTTCCTGGCTTCGGACGCTTCGGATTTCGTCAACGGCCACATTCTCTATGTGGACGGCGGCATCCTGGCCTACATCGGCAAGCAGCCGCAGTAAACGGAATGCAGCCAGACGAGGACAATTATTTAATTGTACCTCTTCCCGCTGTCATCGGTCGTAGTCGCCGCCTTTGGCGTCGTATACAGATCCGACCCTACCCCGACCCTCCCCCAGGGAGGGAGATGGCGTACTACATGTAAAAATCCCCTGCTTTTGGAAGCAGGGGATTTTTACATGTAGTGTGCATCCTATGCCCACAGCGCCTCGAGACGCTGGGCGACGATCTCGTCCGTGATGTAATCGTCGTATTCCATATATCGGTCGACCATGCCGTTGGGCGTGAGTTCGATGATGCGGTTGGCGACCGTATTGACAAATTCGTGGTCGTGGGAGCTCAGCAGCACATTGCCTTTGAAGTTGATGAGCGAGTTGTTGAACGCCTGGATCGACTCGAGGTCGAGGTGGTTGGTCGGAGAGTCCAGCACGAGCGTATTGGGCTGCTGGATCATCATCTTCGACACCATGCAGCGCACCTTCTCGCCTCCCGAAAGCACGCTGACCTTCTTGTAAATCTCCTCGCCGCTGAAGAGCATCTTGCCCAGATAACCCCGCAGATACAACTCCGAGGTGTCGGACGAGAACTGCGCCAGCCAGTCGACGATCGAAAGCTGGCTCTCGAAATAGGGAGCGTTGTTGAGCGGGAGATAGGCGTAATTGATCGTCGTCCCCCACTCCACGACACCCGAATCGGCCTTGTCGTCGCCGACCAGAATGTCGAACAGCGCCGAAACCGCCCGCGGATCGCGCGCAAGGAATGCGATCTTGTCGCCCTTCTCGACCGTGAAGCTGACGTTGCTGAACAGCCGTTCGCCGTTCACGGTCTTGCACAACTCGTCGACCCCGAGGATCTTCGTGCCGGCCTCGCGCTCGGGCTGAAAAATGATACCCGGGTATTTGCGCATCGAGGGTTTGATCTCCTCGATATTGAGCCGCTCGAGCATCTTCTTGCGCGAAGTCGTCTGCTTCGATTTGGCGACATTGGCGCTGAACCGCTGGATGAACTCCAACAACTCCTTTTTCTTCTCCTCGGCCTTCTTGTTCTGGTTCTGCTGCTGGCGCAGGGCGAGCTGGCTCGACTCGTACCAAAAACTGTAATTACCCGAAAAGAGGTTGATATCGTTGTAGTCGATGTCGACGGTATGCGTACACACCGCATCGAGGAAGTGGCGGTCGTGCGAAACGACGAGCACCGTATTTTCGTAATTCGACAGGTAATTCTCGAGCCACGCGATCGTCGTCCGGTCGAGGTCGTTGGTCGGCTCGTCGAGCAGCAGGTTGTCGGGTTTGCCGAACAACGCCTGCGCCAGCAGTACGCGCACCTTCTCCTTGGCGCTCAGGTCGCTCATCAACTGGTAGTGCAGGGCCTCCCTGACCCCGAGGCTGCTCAGCAGGTTGGCGGCGTCGCTCTCGGCGTTCCAGCCCTGCATCTCCGCGAATTTCTCCTCCAGTTCCCCGGCCCGAAGCCCGTCCTGCTCCGAGAAATCGGGCTTGGCATACAACGCCTCTTTCTCTTTCATCGTATTCCACAGGGGTTGATGTCCCATCAGAACCGTGTCGAGAACCGTAAATGCGTCGTACTCGAAGTGGTCCTGTTTGAGAACCGACAACCGTTCGCCCGAGCCGAACGCCACATTGCCCCTCGACGGAGTCACCTCGCCGCTGAGCACTTTCAGGAACGTGGACTTCCCCGCCCCGTTCGCCCCGATCACACCGTAGCAGTTGCCCGGGGTGAATTTGAGGTTGATATCTTTGAAAAGAACCCGTTTTCCGTACTGTACCTCTAAATTTGAAACTGTAATCATCCTTAAAATCTGAATTTGAAGCTACAAAAGTAGCCCAAAAGAACGAGGAAACCGCACCGAAATCAAAAAATCGGCCGAATCGCCGCTTTACGGCACGGAATCCCGGCCTTGCATCCGGTCCCGGTATCCCGCGGCCGGGACATCCGGGCACGGATTTCGGGAGCTGCGTTTGCTAAAAATTTTAATAACACACCCGGTTTCAGATGCGAGGCCGGACGGGATTTTCAATTAACGCCCAGGCCGAAAAGTCCTCATTTGAATTACAATCTGTTAGCATTTCGAAACGGCGCAATTCGGCAGCCGGAGAAAAAAGCCTAAAAAATCGACTCAAAAAGCCCACTTTGACAATTTATTTAATATATTTGTGAAATCGTTGTTATTAACCCCTAATCTGAACTCAAAATCATGGAACAAACAAAAGTGCGGGAGTTGCAGGATGTCGTGATACGCTTCTCGGGCGATTCGGGCGACGGCATGCAGCTTACGGGCACGCTCTTTTCCGACACTTCGGCACTGCTGGGGAACGGCATCTCGACCTTCCCCGACTACCCGGCCGAGATCCGCGCCCCGCAGGGAACCGTGGCGGGCGTCTCGGGATTCCAGGTACATTTCGGCGATCACCGTGAGCTCAACCCCGGCGATTACTGCGACGTGCTGGTGGCCATGAACCCCGCGGCGCTCAAAGCCAACCGCAAATGGCTCAAAGCCGGCGCCACGGTCATCCTCGACGGCGACTCGCTCACCGAGGAGCACCTCAAAAAAGCAGGATTCGCAACGCTGGACCCGCTGGAAGAGCTCAAACTCGACGAATACAACGTCGTGATCCCCGGCATCACCTCCATGACACGCGAGGCGCTGAAAGATACCGGACTCGACAACAAGGCGATCGTCAAATGCAAGAACATGTTCGCACTGGGCATCTGCTTCTGGCTGTTCGACCGTCCGGAAGATTACGCCCTGAAATACCTCGACGGGAAATTCGCCAAAAAGAATCCCGCCGTGGCCGAGGCCAACAAACTGGCCATCGCGGCAGGCTATAACTACGCGGCCAACACCCACCAGTTCGCCAACAACTACACCGTAGCCCCGGCTCCCCGCGAGAAGGGCACCTACCGTTCGATCAACGGCAACGTCGCCACGGCATGGGGCCTGTGCGCCGCCGCCGAAAAGGCCGGACTGCCGCTCTTCTGCGGTTCGTACCCGATCACCCCGGCGACGGTGATCCTCGAGGAGCTGGCCAAGCGCAAGGACCTCGGGGTGAAGACCGTGCAGGCCGAGGACGAGATCGCAGGCATCTGCACCGCCATCGGAGCCGCCTTTGCGGGCAACTTCGCCGTGACGACCACCTCGGGACCCGGCCTGTCGCTCAAAAGCGAGGCGCTGGGACTGGCCGTGATGACCGAGCTGCCGCTCGTGGTGGTGGACGTACAGCGCGGAGGCCCCTCGACGGGACTCCCGACCAAGACCGAGCAGAGCGACCTGGCGCAGGCCCTCTACGGCCGCAACGGCGAATGTCCGGTGATCGTCGTGGCCGCCTCGTCGCCCAGCGATTGTTTCCACTACGCATTCGAGGCCGGACGCCTCGCCATGGAGCACATGACGCCCGTCATCCTGCTCACCGACGGATTCATCGCCAACGGTTCCGAGCCGTGGCGCATCCCGTCGATGAAGGACTACCCCGCCATCCAGCCCCCGATCGTCGACAAGGCTCCCGAAGGCGGATTCATGCCTTATGTGCGCAACGAAAAACTGGCCCGCGGCTGGGCGTTCCCCGGCAAGGTGGGACTGGAGCACCGCGTGGGCGGACTGGAGAAGGACTGCGTGAAGGGCTGCATCTCGCACGATCCGTCGAACCACCAGAAGATGACGCGCACGCGCGCCGAGAAGGTGGCCAAAGTCGCCGAGGACATTCCGGCACAGACCGTCTACGGCGACGCCGAGGGCGATCTGCTGGTCGTCGGCTGGGGCGGCACGCGCGGCCACCTGCAGAACGCCGTGGACGAAATGCGCAGGGAAGGCAAAAAAGTTTCGCTGTGCCATTTCAACTACATCAACCCGCTGCCGAAGGGCGTGCACGAGATTTTCTCGAAATTCGGGAAGATCGTCGTCTGCGAGCTGAACGAAGGTCAGTTCGCCAACTACCTGCGCCAGAACCTCCAGGAGTTCCCCTACGAACAGTACAACAAGTGCGAGGGACTGCCCTTCACGGTTGTAGAGCTTAAACAGAAATTCGAATCCTTACTGAAGTAACCATGGCAGACTATAAATACACCCCTGCGGATTTCAAAAGCGACCAGGAGGTACGCTGGTGCCCCGGATGCGGCGACCACGCCATTCTGAACGCCGTGCAGCGCGCGCTGCCCGAGATTGCCGACGCACTCGACACGCCCCACAACCTGTTTACGTTCGTCTCGGGCATCGGCTGCTCGTCGCGTTTCATCTACTACATGAAAACCTACGGATTTCACTCCGTGCACGGACGCGCCAACGCCGTGGCGACGGGCGTCAAAACCGCCAACCCGCGCCTCTCGGTGTGGGTGACGACGGGCGACGGCGACTCGCTGGCCATCGGCGGCAACCACTTCATCCACGCCATCCGCCGCAACGTGGACCTGAACGTCATCTTGTTCAACAACGAGATTTACGGCCTCACCAAAGGCCAGTACTCCCCCACCTCGAAGCTGGGCAAGATCACCAAGACCTCGCCTTACGGCACGGTCGAGAAGCCGTTCAACCCCGGCGAACTGGTGATCGGCGCCAAAGGCACGTTCTTCGCCCGCACGATCGACATGGAGGTTCAGCTTTCGAAAGAGTGCATGATCGCCGCCTCCAAGCACAAGGGGATGTCGGTGATCGAGGCATTGCAGAACTGCGTGATCTTCAACGACAAGACCCACTACGACTTTGCCGCCGACAAAGCCACGCGCGCCGAGCGCACGGTGACGCTGCGCCACGGCGAAAAAATGCTCTTCGGCGCCAACCGGGAGAAAGGACTCGTGTTCGAGAACATGAAGCTCAAAGTGGTTACCGTGGGCCGGGACGGCTATACGCTGGACGACGTGCTGACGCACGACGCCCACGAGCGCGACACGACGCTGCATTCGATGCTGGCGGCCATGAAATACCCCGACTATCCGGTAGCGCTGGGCGTCATCCGCGAGGTCGAGGACGACACGGTCTACGATCTCGCAGTGGAGCGTCAGGTCGAAGAGGTGAAGGCCGCGAGCAAGATCCGCTGTGTGGACGACCTGCTTCGTTCGGGCGCCACGTGGGAGGTGGAATAACCCGTTTTTAGACCGCCGAAACGCTTCGGGACGCTGAAAAATCATTTTCAGCGTCTCTTTTTTTGCTTCGGATTTTGCAGAATAAAAAAATCCGATTATCTTTGTACCCGCAATGGGGGATTAGCTCAGTTGGCTAGAGCGCTTGCATGGCATGCAAGAGGTCACCAGTTCGACCCTGGTATTCTCCACCAAAAAAGAGACCATCGAAATTCGATGGTCTCTTTTCGTACAACCCCGGCGGAGAATAAATCGGCCGGGACCGGGCCGGACAGAAGCCCGGCCGTCGTGCACGACGGCCGCGTGCGCCGGAACACCGGCATGGAACGGCTTTACGAAATCCCGAGCCGCTGAAAACATCTCCGTACGGACAGCCCGCCGGAAGAGAAGCCCCGAAAAATAGTTAGCGTAAAAAATACCCCAAACAGCCGTCCGCCGGAAAGCGGAGATACGCCGCACCCTTAGCACCAAAAATACGGTATCAGGGGCCTTTAAAAACATTTCAGAAGTTTTCCCGCGTATCGGACGATGTCCGGTGTTATGGGTCCGAAGCCGTGTGTGCACGCACACACACGGCATTTTCCAACAAAAAAATTATATAACTTTGCCTTGGACCCGTTCCCCCGGAGCGAACGGATGCGACCGACACGCCACAATCATTCACCACATAAAACCAACTAACTAATTACAATCATGAAGAAACTATTGACGAAAGTTCATTGGCTGTGTGCCGTCCTGCTGGCGGTAACGCTGCTGCAACCGGGACTTAGCGTCGCCCAGAAAGGCGGGGGGGGGAAATTCACCCTTTCAGGCACAGTCAAAGGTGACGGCCAGCCCCTCGTCGGCGCGACCGTAGTCGAGCCGGGCACGTCGAACGGTACGGTGACCGGAGCAGACGGCAAATTCTCGCTTTCGCTCTCGAAACGCGGGGCGTCCATTCAGATATCCTTCATCGGATATGTGACCAAAACGCTCACCGCGAATGCCGATTTTCTGGAAGTTTCGCTCGACTCCGACGCCCAGAAGATCGACGAAGTGATGGTCGTCGCCTACGGCACGATGCGCAAACGCGACGTGACGGGCGCCATCACCTCCATTTCGTCGGAGTCCATCGAACGCCGCGCCCCCTCGAACGTCTTCGAGGCGTTGCAGGGACAGGTCGCCGGCGTACAGATCTCGGCAGGTTCGGGACAGCCGGGCGAAGCCTCGCAGATCAATATCCGCGGTATCTCGACCTTCTCGGCCGAAGGCGTGAAACCGCTCTACGTGGTAGACGGAATCCCGATGGAGGACATCGACGGCATCAACCCCGGCGACATCACCTCGATCGAGATCCTCAAAGACGCCGCATCGGCCGCCATGTACGGTTCGCGTTCGGCCAACGGCGTCATCCTCATCACGACCAAGGGCGGTCAGGAGGGAGCTCCGCGCATCGACGTGAAATACCTCCACACCTGGGGCAAACTCTCCCACAAACTCGCACAGGCCACGCGCGCCGACCGCCGCAAGTTCGACATCCTGCGCGACACCTATCATAAGGATAATGCGACGGGTTATGTCGACAACGCCAGCAACCAACTGATCAACGACTCGCTGAACGCAGCGTTCAACGTCGACAACGACTACCAAGACCTGCTCTTCCAGTGGGCCCAGAAAGACCAGGTGGACCTGAGCGTCGCCGGCGGTACGAAGAAGATGAAGTACTTCGGATCGACGGGCTACTACAACGAACGCGGTATCGTTCCCAACACGAATTTCCAACGTCTGACGGCCCGTATCAACGCCGACTACACGGCCAACAACTGGCTGACGCTTCACAGCCGCGTTTCGCTGGGCTACTCCCAGAAGAACGGCATCAACGAGGGCCAGCTGATGACCGCGATGCTCTCGCGCCGTCCCTATTTCAACCTCTACTATCCCGACGGCACGCTGACCGGCGTGTTCCAGGGCCAGAAGAGCCCGCTGGCACAGGTGAAATACACGACCGACCGCACGGAGTACTATCAGGGCAATCTCTACCAGGGCTTCGAACTGAAGCTCGCCAAGGGGCTGACATTCCAGACCAGCATCAATGCCAACCTCTACCTCAACAAGCGCCAGCGCGTCTACCCGAGCATGATCACCGACGAGTGGCAGAAGAGCAACAGCGGTTACGCCGCCGACAACCTCAACTGGAACTGGCTCAACGAGAACGTCCTTACCTATAAGAACAAGTGGGGCAACCACAACTTCTCGGCCCTCGTGGGTTTCAGCGAGCAGCAGTGGCGCACCGACCAGACCGTCCTGTCGGGTATCAACTCCTCGACGGACTTCATCCCCACGATGAACGCCTTCGCCGCCAACCTCACCCTGAGCGACACCGGCACCTGGCAGTCGAATCACTCGATGGCATCGCTTTTCGCCCGCGTAACCTACGACTTCAAATCAAAATACCTGATTCAGGCGACCTTCCGCCGCGACGGTTCGTCGCGTTTCTCGAAAGAAAACCGCTGGGGCAACTTCCCCTCGGTATCGGCCGCCTGGCGCCTCTCGGACGAAAATTTCATGAATTTCTCGCGTCGCGCGCTCGACGACGCCAAGATCCGCATCAGCTGGGGTATCACCGGCAACGAGCAGATCGGCAACTACGACTACCTCTATTCCTACGCCACGGGTGACATCTACGACGGCGTGGGCGGCGTCTATCCCGCACGCCTTGCCGTGGACAACCTGCGCTGGGAGGAGACCCGCCAGGTGGACGTGGGTCTCGACCTGAGCTTCTTCAACAGCCGCCTGACCATCACGGCCGACTACTATGACAAATACACCGACGGCCTGCTGGCCAACCGCGAGCTCCCGAAGGAGTCCGGATTCTCGACCATGCGCACGAACGTCGGCGAGGTCAGCAACCGCGGTTTCGAGTTCACGATCGCCGGCGACCTCATCCGCACGAAGGATTTCCGCTGGAACGCCTCGTTCAACATCTCGCGCAACTGGAACACCATCGAGAAACTCGCCGAGGGCGAACCCTATCTGGAAAACGACCTCTGGTGGATTGCCGAGGGCGGTTCGATCGGCGATTTCTACGGCTACAAGCAGAACAACATCTTCGCCTACGACGAATCGAACGCCTTCACGCCCGACACGTGGCAGCAGCTCACGCCGGTCTTCGAAAACGGCTCGTTCAGCCACTACACGCTCAACGGACAGGTTTACAACGGCAGCTATGTGCAGAAGAAACTGCCCAACGGCAAGCCCTTCCGCGGCGGCGACGTCAACTGGGAGGAGGCAGAAGGTTCGCGCGACGGCGTGATCGACGAGAGCGACCGCATGATCATCGGCAACGCACTGCCGACCTATACCGGCGGCCTGAGCACGAACTTCACCTACAAGAATTTCGGTCTCTTCGTGTCGTTCTACTACTCGTTCGGCGGACAGATCTACAACTACGCCGAACACCAGCGCAACATGTTCAAATACACCTCGACGACCCCTTCGCCCCACGTAATCAACAACATGTGGATACACCAGGGCGACCAGGCGCTCTACCCGCGCCCCTACAACGACGAGTACAACAATGCGCGTTACGCCAACTCGTTCTACGTCGAGGATGCCGACTACATCCGCCTGTCGAACGTGCGTCTGTCCTACGACCTGCCGGAGCGCTGGCTCAAATCGCTGCGCATCAAAGCGCTGCAAGTCTACATCTTCGGCAACAACCTGATGACGTGGACCTCTTACAGCGGCTACGACCCCGAATTCTCGTCATCGAATCCGCTGCAAATCGGCCGCGATACCTACCGCTACCCCATGAAACGCGAATTCGGCGCAGGTATAAACGTTAAATTTTAAAGGCTTACAACAATGAAAAAGATCAAATACATACTTGCAGCCGTCCTGCTGGCCTCGGGGTTCAGCTCGTGCGAGTCGTTCCTCGACGAACAGCCCGTAAGCGAACTCCCCGCCGACCAGATGTGGACCTCTTCGCGCGAAGCCAAGGCCGGCGTGAGCCAGATCTACGGATTCTTCCGCTCGGCCATGCGCGAAAACTATTTCTACTGGGGCGAATTCCGTTCGGACGACTTCCTGTCGGGCGCATCGACAGCCGCCGACCAGCAGCGCGTCATCGACAACCAGCTGACCACCGACCTCAACTGCACGAAGTGGACCGCGATCTATAAGGTCATCAACCAGGCCAACCTCTGCATCAAATACCTCCCGGGCGTCGATATGCCGTCGGTATCGGATCGCAACGACCTGCTGGGACAGGCTTACGGCATGCGTGCGCTGGCCTATCTCTACGCCGTGCGGGTCTGGGGCGACGTGCCCCTGTTCACCGAACCCAACGAGGAGTACAGTCCGGATATCTACCGCGAGCGTACCGATATGGACTACATCCTCCGCGAAGTGGTTCTCGAAGACGCCAAAAAGGCCGAGTCGCTGATCGACCGCACGAAGAACAAGGAGCGCAAGCGCATCTCGGTTTACGGTGCCTGGGCGATTATGGCCGACACCTACATGTGGCTCAAAGAGTACAGCCTGGCCGACCAGACCATCGAGAAGATGAAGAACGACGCGTCGTTCATGGCTCTCGAAACCGACATCAGCACTTGGAAGAAGATGTTCGCCGAGGAGCTGAACAACAAGGCCAGCGACAACACGCCCGAGAACGACGAATACAGCACCAAGGAATTCATTTTCGTCGTGCATTTCAATATGGACGAGGTGGGCGCCAACGGTTACAGCTACATGTACCAGTGGTTCACGGGTTCGGGCAACCGCGCCGCCGTGATGTCGCCGACGTTGCTGGCCAAATACGACCAGGAGAAAGACCTGCGCTTCCCGCTGGTGACGAAGAACTACCAGTCGGGCTGGGAGATGCGCAAATACATCTCGGGCGACATTTCGTCGACGCTCAATAAGACCTGCGAAGTGGGCTACCCCATCTACCGCTATTCGGACATGATCCTGCTGCAGGCCGAGGCACAGGCCCGCCAGAGCAAGTGGGAAGAGGCCCTCGACCTGGTGAAGCCGATCCGCACGCGCGCCGGTCTCGAAACCCCTTCGGCCGCGGATTTCGCCGACGAGGAGGAACTCGTGGACTTCATCCTCGACGAGCGCCAGCGCGAACTGGTCGGCGAAGGCCGCCGGTGGTTCGACCTCGTGCGCACGGGACGCTGGAAGAGCGTCATGGGCCCGATCAACGGCTGCCAGGAGGACGGCAACGAACTCTTCCCGATCCATTTTTCCCACCTGGACCAGAACAAAAAACTGGTGCAGAACAGCTACTATGCAACGAATAAATAATTGCTAAAACGACCTGTACCATGAAACATATCATTAAGAAATTGTCGTTGCTTCTGGCGGTCGCGCTGACCGCAGCCTGCGGCGACATGAAACTGCAGACCGACGCCGACTACGACTATTCGGTGCTCGACCCCCACATCCCGATGACGGCGTGGGAGTATTTCGAAACCCGTCCGGACATTTTCAGCGAGTTCATGGCGGCCATCGAATACGCCGGCATGAAGGAGTACTACACCCAGACCGGCCGCGAATACACGTTCCTGGCGCTGACCAACACGGCCGTCAAAGCGTTCGTGAGCACCTATCCCGACAAGTCGAAAATCACCGACTGCCCGAAGGAGGATGTACAAAACCTGCTGAGTTACCACATCGTCGACGGTTTTTACAGCGGCTACGGGGAACTTCCCGTCGAGGCGATCTTCGTGCTGACGCTTCGCCGCGGCGAGGAGGGTCTGATGACCATGCTCACGCGCAAGAACCCCTGGATGGCCGACGCCGGAGCGATCATCGTGAACGACACGGGCACGAACGGCAATTCGCCCATGCGCAAGTCCGTGAGCTGCAACATCATGCCGACCAACGGCGTGATCCACGTCTTCGACTCCTACTGCTACTACAAGAAATAGGACATGACGAACTTTAAAACACCGAAAACCATGAACAAGAGACTATTCATCCTATTGGCCGGGATTTTCGCCGTCATGTCGTTCGCAGCCTGCAACGACGACGAGGGAATCGATCCTTCGACCGCCGAACCGACCATCACCTACGCATACGACACGCTCGAAGCCGACCTCAACATGGTCGACAACCTGCCGGTCGTCGCCATCGTCAAATCGGAGGCAGGGCTCAAAAGCGTTTCGCTCAGCATCAACACCTCGGACGGGGAGACGGTTCCCGTGACCACCGTCACCGAGTTCTTCAACGCCAAGAGTTACAGCCTCGCGGAGGACATCAACTACGAGCCGAACTACACCGAGGCCGTGATCGAGGCCGTCGACCTGCTCGGCCGCAAGGCCGAGGCGAAGATGCCGATCTCGATCGTCGACGTCGTGGAAGCCCCCTCGATCGTCTTCACGCCTGCAAAATGGTCGTATGACGAGACCGTCGGCGGCGAAAAGCCCCGCACACACATCGAAGTGAACACCTCGGCGCTGTTGCAGTCGATAGAGATCACCCGCGTGAAGACCTCCGGTCAGGAGCTCTATACGAGCCTGACGTTCACCGACGAGGACCAGCAGAAATCGTGGACCTTCGACGAAATGATCGAGTTCGACGAATTCGACAAAGGCTTCAAAGTCAAGGCCGTCGACAACTACGGGCAGGTGCGTATCGAAACGATGCAGGTTCAGTACAAGACCGTTCCGCCTCCGACCGTCACGTTTGCCGACGGAACGATCTTCGCCGATAAGGACGAGGAGAAGGCAGTGAATATCAGCATCGAATCGCAGGCGGGCGTGGTAAAGGTCGAATTGTTCCGCATGGAAGGCAAGACCGAAACCTCGGTGAAGACCACGACCTACGAGAAACTCAATGAGCTGAACTATGCCGAGAAGATGATCTTCACCAACTCCACGTCGGGTGTCAAAGTGATCGTCACGGACAACGTGGGCCGCACGACCACGGCGTCGACCAAGGCCTGCGTCAACATGTACTACGTCGAGGAGATTCCGGTCACCACGGCCCCGGCGGGCGACGGCGCATCGGCTGCCGGAGGCGCGAAACGCCTGCTCTCGCTGGGCGACCAGAAGACCTACTCCGTACAGGAGTGCCTGGAAAACACCGACTTGCAGTCGCACGCCGACGTCAAGGTTTACTACATGAACGGCAATGCCCAGTCGGTGCGCATCTACTCGATGGAGAATGCCGACAGCAAGAACGGGGAATACTCGTACAGCGGACAGAACATCAACAACTTCGGCGTAATAAACGCCACCCGGTTCAAACTGCTCACGGGAGTGGACTTCGAGAACGCCACGGCCGCCGACATCGCCGCGATCGACGCCGGGACCATCCAGTCCGCAAACATCAAGGGCAAAGACGAACTGATCGGCGCCGTGATCGCCTTCAAAACGGGTTCGAAGTCCTCGGCCGGCAGCGGCAAAGTGGGTCTCATGAAACTCGTTGCGATCGGCGAGAAGATCGGCACGAACGCCAACGCCCGCGTATTCACCTTCGCGGTCAAACTCCCCAAGGAGTAAGCGAATTTTCAGAATCGGAAATTCCTCCGGAGCAATTCTCCGGAGGGGTTTCCGTTCTTTGATAAACCAAACCGATTGAAACGATGACCCCGTTACGCATTTCACTCGCCGCAGCGGCGCTGCTCCTGCTTCCGGCGGCAGCCCCGGCGCAAAACGGCAAGAAAATCTACGCCGACTACCACGGCGTGCGCTACACGCGCGCCCACGACGGCAAACTGGGCCGCTGGGAGATGCACGCCGAAACCGCCAAGTCGAAAACCGGCCGGAAAACGCTCTGCTACAACGCCGACTTCATGGATGCCGAGGGACGCCACGACATCGCCGCCGTGGCTTATCCGCAGGCGGGCATGCAGTCGAATCTCGACCCCGACTACATCGAATACCAGATTCTCTCGGCCAAGGCCGCGGGGATCGACGGATTCTTCATCGAATGGGGGTTCATGGGCCACGAGAACGACAAACTGCTCAGGGCCATGCAGCCCGTGGCCGCGAAATACGGCTTCGAGATCGGCGTCAACTGGTGCGACGGCTGGCTCTATTACGACTGGATCACCCGCATGCACCCCGAAATCGACACCCGCGAGGCCAAGACCGAACATTACGCCCGCTGCTATCAATATCTGGTGGATAACGTACTGTCGGGCCCGACGGCCCCGACCGTCGGCGGACGTCCGGTTTTCTACCTCTTCGGTCCGGGCGCCAAGCCCGCGGAATACGCCTATGCCGCATCGAAGGTCCGCCTGCCCGAAGGCATGCCGCAGCCCGCCGTACTGCGCCGCTGGGCCGAGTGGGGCACGCTCGAAGCGAACCGTTACGTTCCCGTTCGCTGGAGCCCCGAGATCGAGTCGTGGAAGGAGCTGGGGATGATCCCCACGGCGTGGCTGCCGGCCCGCGTGCGTCCGATGGACGCCGCGCACCCTTATTGGGACCACTACGCCGAACCGGACGACCTCATCGAATTCATGAAACCGTTCCGCGACTCGGTGTGGATGAGCGCCGACCCGGCCTACACCGTCAAATCGGGTTTCGCCATGCCGGGCATGGACAACCGCGGCTGCGCCGGCTGGGGAGGACAGCATTTCTACTACATTCCGCGGGACGAGGGCCGGACCTACGAACGCATGTGGGAGTTCAGCATGGCCTCGCGCGACAGCCTCGACATGATGTTCATCGCCTCGTGGAGCGACTACACCGAGGGACACGAGATCGAGCCCACGGTGGAGAACGGCGACCGCGAACTGCGCACGACACTGCATTACGCCGCGCAGTTCAAAGAGATGCCGGAAGATGCCTCGGGCATCGCGCTTCCCGCACGGCTTTTCGATCTGCGCAAACGGAGCGAATACCTCGCTTCGGCCCGTCGCAAGACGGCCGCGGCCGACGCCCTGCTGGACCAGGCCGCCGCCGCGATCGCCGGAGGGAGCTATTCAGAGGCCGCCGAACGGCTCTCCGCGGCGGAAACCGCTGTGGAAACCCTCGAAAAAACGCTCAAAAACAGTACGCTCGACATTCCGGAATCGGAACTGCGCTTCAGCAGCGACGCCGTGCACGGCGTCCGGTACGCCTCTCCCGAGTTGAAAGTCTACCTGCCCGAGACGGCCACCCGCTCGCTGATCGCGGCGCGCGCCCACACGGGTTACGTGGAGTTCGAATACTTCGACGACGCCCCGACGGGCGATTTCGTCTTCATCTACTCGCGCACCGAGCGTCAGCCCAAGAATATTTTCGCCACCGTCGCCAAGTTCAAAACCGACGGCACGGGTACATGGAAACGGGTGCGGATCGGGCTGATCCCCGAAAACGTGCTTTACGCCACGACGCCGGGCTTTACACTGATGTTCAAAGGCAAACTGAAGCTGCGCGACGTCAGCTTCCATTACACCCTCAGCCGATGATGCGCCTGCTCACCACCCTGCTGCTGGCCGCCGCCTGCACAGCCTGCGGCGGCCCCTCGCAAGACGGCAATGCCTTCACGTTCGACGAGGCGGGCATGGCCTACCGCGTCGAGTTCCGCACGGAAAACACCGTGCGCATCCTCGCCCGACCGGCCGGTTCGTCCCTCGTGACGCGACGGCTGGTCGTGGATTCGCTGCCTGCGGCTCCCGTCGAGGTGCGCCGTGAGTCCACCGAATACGGCTATGCCTTCCGCACGCCGCAGCTCCGGGTGGAGTTCGACCGCGCACACGGCCTCTTTTCGTTCCGCGACGCCCGCACGGGCGCCCTGCTGCTCGAGGAGACCGCCCGCTCGCTCCGTCCCGACACCGTGGGCGGCGAGGCGTGCTACGCCGTGACCCAGCGGTTCGCCGGGACCGACGACGAGGCGCTGTACGGGCTGGGCCAGTATCAGACGGGCGTCCTGAACTATAAACGCGACACGGTTCTGCTGTTGCAGGCCAACAAAGACATCGTCAACCCCTACCTGGTCTCCACGCGCGGCTTCGGCCTGCTGTGGGACAACTATTCGGCCTCGGAGTTCCGCGACGGAGGCGACGCTTTCGAATTTACGTCGGAAGTGGGCGACGCCGTCGATTACTGGTTCGTCTACGGGGGCGATCCCGCCGGATGCGTGCGCGGCTACCGGGCGCTGACCGGCGCGGCGTCGATGCTTCCGAAATGGACCTTCGGATTCTGGCAGTCGCGCGAACGCTACAAGACATTCGACGAGCTGACCGGCGTGGTCAGCGAATACCGCCGCCGGCACATCCCGATCGACGTCATCGTGCAGGACTGGGAGTACTGGGGCGAAAAACCCCGGTGGAACGCCCTCCTTTGGGATTCGGTGCGTTTCCCGAACCCCGGGGCCGCCATTGCCCGCCTGCACGAAGAGTACGGCGTGCGGCTGCTGGTGTCGGTGTGGCCGGGATTCGGTCCCGAGACGGCCGTATACCGCGACCTGGAGGCCGCCGGAGCCTTGTTCGACGAACGGACGTGGGCTGGTTACAAGGTCTTCGACGCCTACGATCCGGCGGCGCGCGACATCGTCTGGAACCATTTCCGCACGGGGCTGTTCGACACCGGCGTCGACGGCTGGTGGATGGACGCCACCGAACCCTCGTTCCGCGAGGGATTCACCCAGCGCAAGCAGGAGGCCCGGACCAAATCGGCCGGAAAAACCCATCTGGGGGCTTTCCACCGCTATCTGAACACCTATTCGCTGGTGTGGACGGGCGACCTCTACGGCCGCCTGCGCGCGGCGGCTCCCGAACGCCGTCCGCTGCTCTTCACCCGCTCGGCATTCGCCGGGCAGCAGCGTTACGGAACGGCCGTGTGGTCGGGCGACATCATCGCCTCGTGGGAGACGATGAAACGCCAGCTGGCCGCAGGCGTCAACCTTGCGGCGTCGGGATTCCCCTACTGGACCTTCGACACGGGCGGATTCTACGTCACCGACAACGGCGGCATCTACCCCCGCGGACTGGCCGATCCGGCCTATAAGGAACTCTACGCCCGGTGGTTTCAGTTCGGGGCCTTCCTGCCGATCTTCCGCGCCCACGGGACCAACGTTCCGCGCGAGGTGTGGCAGTTCGGCGACGAGCGGAGCGTCTGGTACCGCAACCAGACAAAATACATCGACCTGCGCTACCGCCTGACGCCCTACGTCTACTCCACGGCCTACGACGTTGCGGCGAACGGCAGTTCGTTCATCACGGCCGCAGGCATGGCCTTCCCGGAGGACCGGGCGGTAGCCGCGACCGACGACATGTACCTGTTCGGCCCCGCGCTGCTCGTGTGTCCCGTCTTCGAACCGATGCCCGCCGGAGCCCGGACCCAGCCGGTCGCAACGCTGCTGCCGCACCACGCGGGCGCATGGTGGTACGACTTCTTCACGGGCGGGGCTTTCCGCGGCGGGGAGTACGTCACCAAGGCGTGCGGCCTCACGGAACTCCCGGTCTACGCCCGGGGCGGCTCGATCGTGCCGATGGGCGCGGTGAAAGAGTCGGTCATGGCCGGTCCCGACCGTGAACTCGAAATCCGCATCTATACCGGGGCCGACGCCCGCTTCACGCTCTACGACGACGCCGGGGACGGCTACGGCTACGAACAGGGCGAATACGCCCGCTGCACCCTCGGCTGGTCCGAGGCGGACGCCTCGCTGCACATCTCCGCACGCGAAGGCTCCTACCCCGGCATGGCGCAGGAGCAGACGCTCCGCATCCGGGTCTTCCGCCCCGGGACCGAACCCGCGGAACAGACCGTCCGCTATACGGGCGAACCCCTCGAATGCAAATTCCAATCAACCGAAAACCGATGAAACACATCCGAATCATTCTCTGCCTGACGCTGCTCCTGGCCGCCGCTTCGGCCGCGGCACGGGTCAAATACACGGTCAACGACGCCTGGCGTTTCACGAAAGGCTCGCCCTACAACGCCTTCCTGCCCGCGGCCGACGACTCGGCGTGGGAAGTGGTGAACATCCCCCACACGTGGAACGCCGAGGACGCCGTCGACGACGTTCCGGGCTTCTACCGCGGCCCGGCATGGTACCGCAAGCGGATCGTCCTGCCGGCCGACGCCGCCTCGAAGCAGGTCTACCTCTGCTTCGAGGGGGCCAACCAGGTGGTGCGGCTCTACGTCAACGGCCATTACGCCGGGAAGCACACGGGCGGCTACACGCGCTTCGTGTTCGACATCACGAAATACATCGTCCCGGGCGGCGAAAACCTCTTCGCCGCAGAGGTGGACAACGCCCACGATCCCGATATTCCGCCCCTGTCCGCCGACTTCACCTTCTTCGGCGGCATCTACCGCGACGTGAGCCTGCTGATGACCGACAAGGTGCACGTGGCGCCGACCGACTTCGCATCGCCGGGCGTCTACCTCTCGACCCCCGAAGTCACGGCTGAACGGGCCACGGTCGAGGTGCGGACGCTGGTGGCCAACGACGGTCCGGAAACCGCCCGGGTGCGCATCGAGCACCGCATCGTCGCGCCCGACGGGCGCGAGGCCGCACGCACGGAAGACACCGCGGAAATCGCCGCCGGAAGCGTCGCGGAACAGCTCCGCCGGGGCATCACGATCGCGTCGCCCCGGCTGTGGGACATCGACGAACCGAACCTCTACCGCGTGCTGACGCGCATCGTGGCCGAGGACGGCCGCGTGCTGGACGAGGTTTCCAACCCGCTGGGCCTGCGGTGGTTCTCGTTCGATCCCGACAAGGGCTTCTCGCTCAACGGCCGTCCGCGCAAGCTCGTCGGCACGTGCCGCCACCAGGACTACCTGGGCCGCGGATGGGCGCTGACCGACGAGATGCACGAACGCGACGTGCGCCTCATCAAAGAGATGGGCGGCAACTTCCTGCGCGTGTCGCACTACCCGCAGGACCCCGTGGTGATGGAGATGTGCGACCGGCTGGGCATCGTCACCTCGGTCGAAATTCCGGTGGTCAACGCCGTCACCGAGAGCGACGGGTTCCTCGAAAATTCGGTGCGAATGGTCCGCGAAATGATCCGTCAGGACTTCAACCACCCCTCGGTGATGATCTGGGCCTACATGAACGAGACGCTGCTGCGCCCGCCCTACACCGACGAGGCCCGCACGAAAGAGTATTACAAGGCTATCGAACACGTGGCCCGCACGCTGGAGGAGACCGTGCGCAGCGAGGACCCCTCGCGCTACACGATGATCGTCTTCCACAACGCCCCGGAGCGGTACGCCGCCGCCAACCTGACGCAAATCCCGATGATCCAGGGCTGGAATCTCTACCAGGGATGGTACGAAAAGGACATCACGGGCTTCGAGCGCATCCTCGACCGGCTCCACGCGCAGTATCCCGACAAGGTGCTGATCGTGACCGAGTACGGCGCCGACGTCGATCCGCGGCTGCACTCGTTCTCGCCCGAGCAGTTCGACTTCTCGCAGGAGTACGGGCTGGTCTACAACCGCCATTATCTGAGCGAGATGCAAAAACGCCCCTTCATCGCGGGCTCGTCGCTCTGGAACCTCAACGCCTTCTATTCCGAGCCGCGCGCCGACGTCGTGCCCCACGTCAACAACAAAGGCGTCACGGGTCTCGACCGCGAACTGAAAGACACCTATCTTTTCTACAAGACCGTGCTCAACCGCACCCCGCAGCTCGTCATCGGCAACCGCGGGTGGCAGAACCGCAGCGGTGCAGACGACGGCACGGGCCGCTGCACACAGCCCGTTCCGGTCTTCACCAACCAGCCGTCGGTGACCCTCACGCTCAACGGCCGCAAGGTCGGCACCAAGCGTCCCGAAGGAGGCGTGGCGATGTTCGACGTTCCCTTTGCGGACGGCGAGAACCGCCTCGTGGCCCGGGCCGGGGCGCTCACCGATGTCCTGACGGTCGGTTTCCGGCTGGCGCAGGCGTCGCCCGAACGGTTTACCGGGCTGAACGTCATGCTCGGCTCGCCCCGCTATTTCGACGACCGCGAGGCGGGTCTGGCGTGGATTCCCGAGCGGCCCTACACCCCGGGCAGTTGGGGATATGTCGGCGGCGAGGCCCTGCGGCGCTCCGGGGCCGGATGGCTCGGCAGCGCCTCCGACATCCTCGGCACGAAGAACGACCCCGTGTTCCAGACCCAGCGCGTCGGCATCGAGTCGTTCCGCGCCGACGTGCCCGACGGCACCTACTCGGTCTACCTCTACTGGGCCGAACTCGACGCCGCCCGGCAGCGCGAAGCGCTGGCCTACAACCTCGGGGCCGACGGCGCCCAGCAACAGTACACGGGACGCCGGTTCGACGTTTCGGTGAACGGCCGGAAGGTGCTCGAAAACTTCTCGATCGCCGCCGAAGTCGGCTTCTCGCGGGCGATGGTCCGCAAAGTCGACGTCATCGTCCGCGACGGCAAGGGCCTGCGCGTCGATTTCGGACGCATCGAGGGCGAACCCGTGCTGAACGCCATCCGCATCTACCGCAACCACTGACACCCATGAAACACGCATTTCTTCTCGCGCTGAACCTGTGCCTCGCCGCCGCGGCCTGCGCCCGTCCCGATACGGTCTACGTGGCCCACGGAGCCGCGCACACCCCGCGCGTCGAACTCGCAGACGGACATGCCATAGAATCCCGCCCCATGCCGGGCGACACGCTCACGGCCGGCGGCGGCTGCTTCGTGCGGCTGCCGCGCCTGCGGCTCGTGCTCTGCATCGGGCAGTCGAACATGGCGGGCCGGGGTCTGATGGATGCCGGGGCCGCCGACACGCTCCGCAGCGTCTACCTCTTCAACGGCGACGGCTTCGAACGCGCCGCGGAACCCATGAACCGCTACTCCACCGTCCGCAAGGAACTCGGCATGCAGCGCGTCGGCCCCGTCGGGAGCTTCGCCGCACGCTATGCGGAGGTCACGGGCGCCCCGGTGGGCGTCGTGGTCAACGCCCGCGGCGGCTCGTCGATCGACGAGTGGCTGCCCGGCTCCGAAACGGACTATCTGGCCAAAGCCGTCGAACGCATCCGCGCCGCAGGCGACTGGGGCGATGTCGCGGCGGTGCTCTGGCATCAGGGCGAAGCCGACTCGGCCCATCCCGAACGCTACGAGGCCAAACTCCGCCGCCTCGTCGGCATCCTGCGCACGGAACTCGGCAACCCCTCGCTGCCGGTGGTCTTCGGCGAAATCGCCCATTGGAACTGGACGAACCGCGTCGAGGGCACGGCCCCCTTCAACGCCATGCTCCGCAGTCTGCGCATTCCGCACACGGCCTGCGTATCGGCCGAGGGGCTCGCGCCGATGAAGGACGAAACAGACCCGCACTTCTCGGCCGCGAGCCAGCGCGAACTGGGGCGCCGCTATGCAGAAGCCCTGCTGAAACTCCGATAAGAACAATATCCTAACCTACACATGTAATGAACAAACTTTTCAGACCTTTTCTCTTTGCGGCCGGATGCCTCGCGGCGGCCGCAGCCTGCACGGACAACACGACCGGCGGCGAACCCTCCGGAAAACCCGGTCACGGCGACAAACCCGAATACAGTTACACGGCAGTCGAATACCGCAAAATCCAGAGCGGCAGTTTCAAACCGTGGACCACGGCCGACGCCACGGAGACCCGCACGGTCAGGGGCATGAACTGGTTCTCGCCGGTGGACGGGCACGTCGAAACGGCATGGGGCGGACGCCTCGACTACGGCGAACCCGCCTCCGTAACGGGCACCGAAGGCTACTTCCGCGTGGGCAAGGCCGACGGACGCTGGTATTTCCTCGATCCGGACGGCGGCGCCGTCATCCTGCACGGCACGCAGCACGTGCGCCCCGGCACCTCGGCCGAGCACGTCGCGTCGTTCAACGGCAAATTCGGCAACAACGCCAAATGGAGCGCCGAGACGGGCGCGATGCTCGCCTCCTACGGCTTCAACTACATCTCCTACGGCTCGAACCGCGTCGAGCGCTTCCCGGACGACATACGCGGGAACCTGCTCAACCCCGGCAACCGCAAGATGGCCTATGCCGAGAACCTCTACCTGCTGCGCACCTTCATGTGGGACATGACCGCCAACCTGGGCTACGCTTTCGAAGACGGCACCTACAACCGCCTCGTACTGGCGTTCGAACCCACGTTCCAGAGCTATGTCGAAAACCTCGCCCGCGAGAAATGCGCCCTGTTCGCCGGAGACAAACACTTCGTGGGCTACTACCTCGACAACGAACTGCCTTTCGTAGCCTACGAGAACGCCGACGCCGTGAAAGGCATCGAGCTGAAGCACTTCCTCTCCCTGCCCGACAAATACAAAGGCGCGCGCGATTTCGCCGAAGCCTTCATGGCGCAGGAGGGCATCGCCTCGACGGAGGCCATCACCAAGGCCAACCGCGAGAAATTCCGCTCGGCCGTCGCCGACCACTACTTCCAGGTGACGAGCACGGCGGTCCGCAAGGCCGACCCGCAACACCTGATCCTCGGATCGCGCCTCCACGACTGGAGCAAATATACGCAAGGCATCGTCGAAGCCTGCGCCCGTTACTGCGACGTGGTGTCGGTCAACTACTACGCCCGCTGGCAGCCCGAACCCGATTTCATGGCCAACCTCGCCGCGTGGTGCGGTAACAAACCCTTCATCGTCACGGAGTTCTACGTCAAAGGCGCCGACGCCAACTATAAGGGCCGTGCCTATACGAACACCGACGGCGGCGGATGGCTCGTGCGCACGCAGAAGAACCGCGGGGAGTTCTACCAGAACTTCTGCCTGCGGCTGCTCGAGACGCGCAGCTGCGCCGGGTGGATGCACTTCGAATACAACGACGGCTACGGCGGCACGACGGATTCGAACAAGGGCCTCGTATCGGTGGAGTACACCCCCTACGCCGACTACCTGAACCTGGCCCGGGAGCTCCACACGAACCTCTACCCGCTGGCATCCTACTACGACGGGGAGCGCTGAAGCCCTCCCCGTCCGTGAACACCTGCGCCGACCGGAATTCCGCGGAAATCCCGCCGGATTCCGGTTAGCGTAATTTCGGACCTAACACGGCCGCCTCATAATCGCCCCTCAGCCTTTCTGGCAGGCGCTTTGCAGCGGCATAGTTAGCGTACGAAAGACGATAAGTTTGGATTTACCCTGCCGAATGGATAATTTTACAATCGTAACCTAAACCCGCGACCATGTCTATTCAGATGAACCAATCGCTGTCGGTCGACTGTGCCGTCTTCGGTTTCAACGGAAAATCGCTCAAAGTGCTGCTCATCGAACGGCGCTACTACAAACCCGACACGCGTCTCGACAAGCTCAAACTGCCGGGAGCCATGATTCTCGAAAACGAGACGCTGCCCGAAGCCGCCTACCGCGTCCTCGAAGAGGCCACGGGACTCAAAAACGTCTACCTGAAACAGATGGACATCTTCTCCGACCCCAAGCGCGTGGCCGGCGAGGAGTTGGAGTGGATCAACCGCTACCACGGCATCCAGACCGACCGCGTGGTCACCGTCGGTTACTATGCGCTGGTGAAGCTCGACAGCCGCACCATCGCCTACACGACGGCCAAAGGGGCCCAATGGGTCGACGTGGATTCGATTCAACGGCTGGCCATGGACCACAAGGCAATCCTTTCGGCAGCCCTCACGGTGCTGTGCCGCGAGATGCTGCAATCGCCGGTGGCCTTCGAGCTGCTGCCGCGCAAATTCACGATCCGGGCGTTGCAGAACCTTTACAGCGCCGTGCTGGGCATCGAAATCGACAACCGCAACTTCCGCAAGAAGATCCTGGCCTCGGGTTTCCTGACCCCCACCGCCGAAAAGGAGCAGGGCGTGGCCCACAAACCGGCACAATACTACACGTTCAATAAAAACGCCTACAAAAAAGCCCTGAAAGACAAACTGAAACTGGGATTCATAAACAACTGGAGATATTGACATGAAAAGTTTAGGCATAGACATAGGTTCCTCGTCGGTGAAGGTGTCGCTGCTGGACATCCCGACGGGCGAATGCGTGGCTTCGGCCACCAACCCTGCGGCGGAAATGCCCATCGAGGCGCTCCGAAGCGGCTGGGCCGAGCAGGACCCCGAAATGTGGTGGCACTACGTCCGCGAAGGCATCCGGCAGATCGCCGTGAAACATCCCATGCGCGAGGTGGCGGCCATCGGCATCACCTACCAGATGCACGGACTCGTGGCGCTCTCCGAGAAGGGCGAACCGCTGCGCAAGTCGATCATCTGGTGCGACTCCCGGGCCGTCGGGATCGGCGCCGAAGCCCTCGAAAGCATCGGCCGGGAGTTCTGCCTGGAACACACCCTCAACTCGCCGGGCAACTTCACGGCGTCGAAACTGGCGTGGGTGAAGCGCAACGAACCCGAAATCTTTGCGAAAATCCATAAGTTCATGCTCCCGGGCGACTACATCGCCTACCGTCTTTCGGGACGGATGTCCACCTCCGTCAGCGGACTCTCGGAGCAGATTCTCTGGGATTTCAAAGAGGAACGCCGCGCAGACTTCGTGGCCGACCGGTACGGCATCCCGCCGGAGATGATCCCCGACGCCGACGTTTCGATCGGCATTCAGGCGCACACCGACGCCGCGACGGAACGCGAACTGGGCATCCCGACCGGCACGCCCATCTCCTACCGCGCAGGCGACCAGCCCAACAATGCCTTCTCGCTCAACGTCATGGAGGCGGGCGAGATCGCCGCGACGGGCGGCACGAGCGGCGTGGTCTACGGCGTCACGGACACCCCGAAGGCCGACCCGCAATCGCGCGTCAATACGTTCGTCCACGTCAACCACACACCCGGGAAACCGCGTTACGGCATCCTGCTCTGCATCAACGGCACGGGCATCATGAACTCGTGGATACGCCGCAACGTCACGCAGCAGACAATGGATTACGCCGAGATGAACCGCCGGGCCGCAAGCGTCCCGGCCGGTTCCGAAGGACTGCTGGTCGTTCCGTTCGGCAACGGCGCCGAGCGCGTGCTCGAAAACCGCTGCACCGGGGCCGGGATCGTCAACATCGACCTCAACCGCCACACCACGGCCCACATCCTCCGCGCCGCGCAGGAGGGCATCGCCTACTCGTTCCGCTACGGCATCGACATCATGCGGGGGCTGGGGCTCTCGCCCGACGTCATCCGCGCCGGACAGGCCAATCTGTTCCTCTCGCCGCTGTTCCGGCAGACGCTTTCGACGCTCACCGGGGCCCGCATCGAGCTGTTCAACACCGACGGTGCGCTGGGTGCGGCACGCGGTGCGGCGTTGGGCGCGGGGCTTTACAAGACGCGCGAAGAGGCTTTCGCCTCGCTCCGCCGGCTGGAGGTCGTGGAACCCGTCGAGGCCGACCGCGAAGCCCTCGAAGCGGGATACCGCGCATGGGTCGCAGAAATCGAATCGAAACTCAACAAATAAACCAAAAAAAAGACAAAATCATGGCAACAACAAACTACTTTCCCTCGGTGGAAAAGATCAAATTCGAAGGCAAGGATTCGAAAAACCCGATGGCTTTCCGCTACTACGATCCCGAAAAGGTCGTGAAAGGCAGAAAAATGAAGGATTGGTTCAAGTTCTCGATGGCGTGGTGGCACACCCTCTGCGCCGAGGGCGGCGACCAGTTCGGCGGCGGCACCAAGACCTTCCCGTGGAACGCGGCGGCATGCCCCGTCGAGCGCGCCAAGGCCAAGATGGACGCAGGCTTCGAGTTCATGCAGAAGATGGGCATTGAATACTACTGTTTCCACGACGTGGACCTCGTGGACGAGGCTGCAACGACCGAGGAGTATGAACGGAACCTCCGCGAAATCGTCGCCTATGCCAAGCAGAAGCAGGCCGAGACCGGCATCAAACTGCTGTGGGGCACGGCCAACGTCTTCGGACACGCCCGCTACATGAACGGCGCCTCGACCAACCCCGACTTCGACGCCGCGGCCCGCGCCATGCTGCAAATCAAAAACGCCATCGACGCCACGATCGAGCTGGGCGGCGAGAACTACGTCTTCTGGGGCGGCCGCGAGGGCTACATGTCGCTGCTGAACACCGACATGAAGCGCGAGAAGGAGCACATGGCCACGATGCTCCGCATGGCCCGCGACTACGCCCGTTCGAAGGGCTTCAAGGGCAACTTCCTGATCGAGCCCAAGCCGATGGAGCCGATGAAGCACCAGTACGACGTCGACACGGAGACCGTGATCGGATTCCTGCGCGCCCACGGTCTCGACAAGGATTTCAAAGTCAACATCGAAGTCAACCACGCCACGCTGGCCGGCCACACCTTCGAACACGAACTTCAGTGCGCCGTCGACGCCGGCATGCTGGGTTCGATCGACGCCAACCGCGGCGATTACCAGAACGGCTGGGACACCGACCAGTTCCCGATCGACCTTTACGAAATGGTACAGGCCATGATGGTCATCGTCCGCGGCGGCGGTCTCCAGGGCGGCGGCACGAACTTCGACGCCAAAACCCGCCGCAACTCGACGGACCTCGAGGATATCTTCATCGCCCACATCGCCGCAATGGACGTGATGGCCCGCGCGCTGCTGATCGCCGCCGACATCCTCGACAACTCGCCCTACGAGAAGATGCTCGCCGAGCGTTACGCCTCCTACGACAAGGGCGAGGGCAAAGCCTTCGAAGAGGGCAAACTCACGCTCGAGCAGGCCGCCGACTACGCCCGCAAGCACGAACCCGTGCAGCAGAGCGGCAAGCAGGAGCTCTACGAAGCGATCGTAAATATGTATATCTAAACGCGGCCCCGCGTTTGCAATTCCGACTCCGCAGGCCAAGCCCCTCCCGAGGGAGGGGTTTGGGGTGGGGTCAGACTTGTAAACGACGCCGAAGGCGGCGACTGCGACCGACCGGAGCAAGGGACCACGCTAAAAAATAAAACAACAACCTGATGACTACTTCAAACCAACAAACCGGCAGCCGCGCCTACCTCTTCTCCATCGTACTGGTGGCGATCATCGGCGGACTGCTCTTCGGTTACGACACGGCCGTCGTGTCGGGCGCCGAACAGGCGCTCGACCAGTTCTTCCGGAGCGCCGCAGACTTCACCTACACGTCGTGGATGCACGGCTTCACCGCTTCGAGCGCGCTGATCGGCTGCGTCATCGGCGGTGCGATCTCGGGCCTGCTGGCCTCGCGCTTCGGACGCAAACGATCGCTCGTCATGGCGGCGGTGCTCTTTTTCATCTCGGCCGTCGGCTCGTGGTGGCCCGAAAGCGGCATCCTTCCCTACGGCGAGGCTTCGCTCCCGCTGCTGGTGTCGTTCAACATCTACCGCGTCATCGGCGGCATCGGCGTCGGACTCGCCTCGGCCGTCTGCCCGATGTATATCGCCGAAATTTCCCCGGCGAAGATCCGCGGCACGCTCGTTTCGTGCAACCAGTTCGCCATCATCTTCGGCATGCTGGTCGTCTACTTTGTCAACTACCTGATCCGCAACCACCTCGGCGATACGGGCGAAGCGATCCAGGCGGCGATGGTTCAGATCGGCTGGCGCCGGATGTTCCTCTCCGAAGCCTTCCCGGCAGGCGCCTTCTTCCTGCTGATCATGCTCGTGCCCGAGACCCCGCGGTTCCTGGCACTCCGGGGCAACGACGCCAAGGCTTTCGCCGTGCTCGAACGTATCAACGGCACGTCCGAAGCCCGCTCGATCCTCGCCGACATCAAATCCACGGTGCACGAAAAGCGCGAAAAACTCTTCGCCTACGGCACGGCCGTGATCCTGATCGGCATCCTGCTGTCATTCTTCCAGCAGGCCATCGGCATCAACGTCGTGCTCTACTACGCTCCGCGCATCTTCGAGAACATGGGCGCTTCGGGCGACGCGTCGATGCTCCAGACCGTCGTCATGGGCATCGTCAACATCCTCTTCACCGTCGTGGCGATCTTCACCGTCGACAAAGTGGGCCGCAAGCCGCTGCTCATCATCGGCTCGACGGGCATGATGATCGGCATGGCCGCCCTCGCGGCGCTGTCGTTCACCGACACGATCGGTATTGCGGCGCTCGTCTTCATCATCATCTATACCGCGTCGTTCATGATGTCGTGGGGCCCGATCTGCTGGGTGCTCATCTCGGAGATCTTCCCCAACACCATCCGTTCGCAGGCCGTGGCCATCGCCGTAGCGGCGCAATGGATCTCGAACTTCCTCGTGTCGGCGACCTTCCCGTCGCTGAGCGCCTGGAGCGTCGGCGGCACCTACTGCATCTATGCGCTGATGTCGCTCGCCTCGGCGATCTTCGTCTGGCGGTGGGTTCCCGAAACCAAGGGAAAGACCCTCGAGGAGATGTCTACCTTGTGGAAGAAAAACGGTCGGTAAACAGACCCGGCCCCAAACGAAAAAAGGTTCCTGCCAAAGCAGGAACCTTTTTTGCATTTTGCCGAAACGTCAGCCCAATTTCATCACATCGTCGATGCCCATGTCCTTATAGGTGGTTTCGAGCTCCTCGCTGCGGTCCGAAATGACCAGCAGCTTGTCGCCCAGATGCAGTTCCGTCTTGCCCTGCGGCACGAAATACTCGCCCTCGCGGCAGACCATCATCACCAGCGTATTCTCGGGCAGGGTGATGTCTTTGAGCGTATGTCCGGTGTCGAGCATCGACTCGTTGACCTCGACCTCCGTAAGCACCGACTTCATGTCCTCGTGGATATCGACGCTGAACGCCGACTCCCGCTCTTCGTAGGCCAGTCCCAGCAGGTTGGCCATACCGCTTACGGTGGTGCCCTGCACCACGAGCGAAATGATCGTCGAAAGGAAGACCACGTTGAACAGCAGCCCGGCCTGCTCGACGTTCGCCATCATCGGATAGATGGCAAAGAGGATCGGCACGGCGCCGCGCAACCCCACCCACGAGATGTAAAGCCGCGCCTTGGTGGTGAAGCGCCGGAAAGGCAGCAGGCACGCGAAGACCGTGACGGGACGCGCCACGAGGATCATGAACGCACCGACGGCACAACCCAGAATCAGCACCTCGGGCCGGAACAACTCCATGCTGTTGACGAAAAGTCCCAGCGTGAGGAACATCACGATCTGCATCAGCCAGGTAAAACCGTCGAAAAAGACCGTCAAAGACCGCTTCTGCGTCAGTTTGTGATTGCCGACGACCAGACCCGCCAGGTAAACGGCCAGATAGCCGTTGCCTTTGACGAGATCGGTGAAAGCGAATGCGAAGAAGATGAAAGCCAGCAGCAGCACCGAATAGAGCGAATGGTTGGCCAGGTTGATCTTGTTGATCGTCCACACCGCCAGCCGGCCGATCAGGTAGCCCGACAAGGCTCCGACGATCATCTGGATCACGAAATAGACGATGCTCATGCCCATGCTGACATCGCCGGAGGAGTTCGTCACCACACCGATCAGCAGGATTGTCAGCATGTAGGCCATCGGGTCGTTCGAGCCGCTCTCCAGCTCCAACAACGGGCGGAGGTGTTGTTTGAGCCCCTGTTTCTTACTTCGCAGAATGGAGAACACCGACGCGGAGTCGGTCGAAGACATCGTGGAGGCAAGCAGCAGGGCCAGCGGGAAGGAGATCTGCAATCCGATCCACGGCGCGATGAGCCAGACGAAGCCCGCCAGCACCATGGCCGTCATCACCACCCCCACCGTGGCCAGCACGACGCCGGGCCCGATGATGGGTTTGATCTCCTGGAAGGAGGTATCCATACCGCCCGTGAAGAGGATGATGCAGAGGGCGATCATGCCCACGAACTGCGTCATGTCGACCGAACGATACGAGATGAAGTCCAGACCGAACAACATGCCCACTCCCAGAAAGAGCAGCAACGCCGGGGCGCCGAAACGATAGGCGACCTTACCGGCCATCACCGCCACGAAGAGCAGCAGAGCGCCGACCAATACTACATTTTCACCACTGATGTTTACCATTCTCTATATTTAGTTTTTAGCCGTTTGCAATTCCTGCCCGTCGGCAATGCGCAGTTCGGTCAGCGGCCGGTACTCCAGGTCGGTGTACTCGAACGCCTGCATGGCCGCAAAGCGGTTGTCGGGCGTCCGGTAAACGGCCACGGCCACGGCGGGAACCTGTGCATGGGGCAGGGCGAAAAGCCGCCCGGCATCGCCCCGCGCGATACACTCCTTTACCTCTGCGGACAATCCGCGCTCAAAATAGAGCTCGTCGTAGCGCAGGTAACGGCGCCCCGCACGGTAATAAGGGGCTCCCTCGGCGCTGAAAAACCGCGCTGCAAGGGTAATCATCCCCGCCAAAGCCAGCGCCCCGCCGAGGAACACCAGCGCCGAGCGCATGTTGTTCGACAGCCCGGCGCCGTAAATGTTGTTCAGAACCAGCATTGCCACGCCGGCCACAAGCAGCACGGCGGGAATCAAAAGGGATTTGCGGCGACGAACCACGACCTCCCCGGGCAAGGCGTACATCGCCTCGCAAATTTTAATCTTATCCATATCTCTCTCATTATCAAACGTCCATATTTCAATTAAGGGAACAGCCACCCCTGCCGGAGAGACCGTTCGGGAAACACGAACCGCTAAATAATGAGCCGGCGCAGGCGGTAGACATAATAGTCCACGGCATGCGGGCCGACGGAGAGATCATTGGATTGGTACGTTGAAATAAGTTTGGCAACTCCCGTGCCGCCGCACAACGCGACGCAACGCAATGCAGCGCGTGCCGCCGTATGGAGGCTTCCGCGCTGGAACATGGGTGCGGCCGGGGAGGCTTCCGCCTCCCGGAGAACACGGGGTTGGTTCAGGTCCGAATTGCAGATGCGCTCGCACTGCCACTGATCGGCGGGCGCATTGCCGACCGAAAGTACCGCTGTACGGGCAGCCCCTACGGCACACACGTCGCCCCGGCTCTCCGAAAAGAGCAGGCAACCCGCCAGGGCCAGCAATATGAAAAACAGTTTGCGCATAAGTTATTACGGAGAATCCGGTCAGATGCAAAGTTACATTTTTTCCCGGAGAAATCCGCGGCCCTGGGCGGAAAAGTTCATAAAAGGGCCAAAATTACCGACTCCCCGCCCGGCTCTTAGCCGGAATTTAGGGGCGACAAGGTCATTCCGAGCGAACGAACGTGAGCGTGGGAATCCGATAGCAGCGTTGTAAGGCCACAACGTCCAGTCAGATTGCCACGGCATCTGTGATGCCTCGCAATGACGGTGAAAGCGCGGAACCTGACGAGAGCGTTCTGAAACAACCGTCGCACCCTAAAACCCGCTTCTTAAGCGGGTGATGCCTCGCAATGACGGCAAAAGCGTGTAACATGGACAGTCCGACTCCTTTCTGCACCCGTTTTTGATTTTAGAGGAGCAGATTTGCGCTTAAACGAAGCCCGACACGGATGGGTAGTATAACAATACGCCCCATTCGCCCGGCTAAGAGCCGGGATTGGGGAGCGATAGACAGTCACCGCACGAATCATCCCATTCTGCGCTCCCGTCCGGGCCGGACAAGACAGGGCGAAAGGTGCCCGTGAAAATCGAAAACTATTGGGGAATGAAGATGTAAGTAATGGTTCCCGTCTGCTTGGCGGGAGCCGTCTCGTCGATGTTGAACAGCGAACTGCGGGCGGCCCGCAGCGCCGATTCGCGCATGCACTCGTCGCCGCCCCCGGTGACACGCGCGCCGACGACCTTGCCGGCACGGTCCACCGTGATCGACACCTCCACATCGCCGCCGCCTTCGCACAAGTAGGCCGGAACCTCCAGCCAACGCGACGTGCGAACGGGATTCGTCAACGAAAAGGAGACCGTAACGCGCCCTTTGACCTTGCGGTCCTGATGCTCCGAACCGTCCTCCCTGCCGCGGCGTTCGCGGATCGCACGCTCCTCGGCCAACCCCTGCTCATAAGCCTCGCGGTTGGCCTGCATCCGCGCTTCGGCCTCGGCGGCCGCCTGGTTCAGCGCCGCGGCATTGGTCCCGCGGTCGTCCCGGAGCTGCTCATTGAGGGCGTTTTCGTTCGACGCCTGGTTGCGGATGCTCCGCCAGTCGATCTCCTCCTGCGCCTGACGCTCCCGCACCTCGCGTTCGAGACGGGCCTTTTCCTGCTCCAATTCGGCGAGCGACTGCAGGTCGATATACATTCCCTGCTGGTGGGAACGGGCCCCCACGACGATCTTCGACGAGACGAAGACGATCATCAGCAACAAATAGGCTATCAGCGTGACGCACAGCCCTATGCGGTGGTCGTAAGCCCACGTTCCGGCATCCTCCCTGCGGTTGTCGAAGGGGAGTCGGAGCCGGGGCCGGCGAGGGGCCCGGGGGTTGCTGTCACGCGGATTCTCGTTCATCGTGTCGTTCGGAATTTTGAGCAAAAATAAGGCTTTTTACTGAAATTTTAATTTTTTCACACAAAATAAACTGCGCTTCGGCAATCCCGAATAAATTTGGTATTGAGCCCGACTTGTATTATCTTTGCGCGAAATATACAAGAAATTCCGCTTATGTCTACCAAACAACAAACGCTGAAGGCTCCGATCTCATTCTCGGGCAAGGGCCTTCATTCGGGCGTGAAAGTAACCATGACCGTCAATCCCGCCGAAGCCGGCACCGGCATCGTATTCCGCCGCACCGATATCGAGGGACAGCCCATAATCCCCGCCTTGTGCGATCATGTCGTGGACACCTCGCGCGGCACGACCATCGAAGCCGGCGGCCACCGCGTTTCGACCATCGAACACATCATGTCGGCGCTCTGGACGCTGGGCGTGGACAACGCCATCATAGATATCGATGCCCCCGAAACCCCGATCCTCGACGGATCGGCCCGTGAATACGCCCGGGCCGTGGCCGAAACGGGACTGGTGGACCAAGACGCCGAACGCGCGTTCTACCACGTGACCGAGAAGATGGTCTACACGATCCCCGAAAAGGGCGTGGCGATCATCCTCTACCCCGACGACGAATTTTCCGTCTCGGTGCATGTGGACTACAACTCGAAGGTCATCGGCAACCAGTACGCCACCTTCAACCCCGGCGACGATTTCGCCGGCAAGATCGCGCCCTGCCGCACGTTCGTCTTCCTGCACGAACTGGAACCGCTGATGAAGATGAACCTCATCAAAGGCGGCGACCTCGACAACGCCATCGTGGTGGTCGAGAATCCCGTGCCCGACGAGCAGCTGGAGAACCTCAAAAAGATTTTCGACAAGCCCGACATCGAGATCAAAGCGGGCTACCTGAACAACCTCGAACTGCGCTGCAACAACGAGCTGGCGCGCCACAAACTGCTCGACCTGCTGGGCGACTTCGCCCTGCTGGGCGTGCGGATCAAAGGCCGCGTCTGGGCCACCCGCCCGGGCCATTTCGCCAACACGGAGTTCATGAAGCAGCTCAAACACGCCATCCGCAAGGCCGGCGAGAAGCCCCGCTTCACCTACGACTGCCGCAAACCGGCGCTGTACGACATCAACGACATCCGCAAGATGCTGCCCCACCGTCCGCCGTTCCTGCTGGTGGACCGCATCTTCCACCGCGACGAAACCGACGTGGCGGGCATTAAGAACGTGACGATGAACGAGCCGTTCTTCGTGGGCCACTTCCCCGAGGAGCCGGTGATGCCGGGCGTGCTGATCGTCGAGGCCATGGCGCAGTGCAGCGGCATTCTGGTGCTGGGCGGCGTGGAAGACCCCGAGAACTACTCGACGTACTTCATGAAGATCGACGGCGTGAAATTCAAACGCAAAGTCGTGCCGGGCGATACGCTGCAGTTCGAAATCCACCTGCTGGAACCCATCCGCCGCGGCGTCGCCGTGGTCGAGGGCAAGGCGTTCGTCGGCGAAACGCTTGCCTGCGAGGCCGTGATGATGGCGCAGGTAGTCAAAAACAAAAAGTAAGACATGATAAGCAACCTTGCCTACATCCACCCCGACGCGAAGATCGGGGCCAATGCCACGGTGGAACCTTTCGCCTATATCGCCGGCGACGTCGTGATCGGCGACGACTGCTGGATCGGCCCCGGAGCCGTGATCCACGACGGCGCGCGCATCGGCAACCGTTGCCGCATCCACACCGCCGCATCGGTTTCGTGTCTGCCGCAAGACCTGAAATTCGCCGGTGAAATCACGACCTGCGAGATCGGCGACGACAACGACATCCGCGAGTATGTGACGATCAGCCGCGGCACCGCTTCGACGGGCACCACGCGCATCGGCTCGAACAACCTGCTGATGGCCTACACGCACGTCGGACACGACTGCATCATCGGTAGCAACTGCGTGATCGCCAACCGCGTATCGCTCGCAGGAGAGGTCCACATCGGCGACTGGGTGGTGATCGGAGGCCATGCCGCCGTACACCAGTGGACCCACATCGGGGCACACTCGATGATCCAGGGCGGGGCGCTGCTGGGACAGGACCTCCCGCCCTACGTCATCGTGCGCAACGACACGCTGCGCTTCGCGGGCATCAACAAGATCGGACTTTCGCGCCGCGGCTTCACGCCCGAGCGCATCGCCGAGATCCACGACGCCTGCCGCATCCTCTTCCAGAGCGGCCTGAACTACCTGAACGGCTGCGACGAAGTCGAGAAGCAGGTTCCGCAAAGTCCCGAACGCGACGCGCTGATCGAATTCATCCGCACCTCGAAGCGCGGAATCATCAAACCCTACGAATCCAAATCGAAAGAGGAGTAAATTTTGCCTTTAAATATTGGTATATCGATTTTTTTCACTATATTTGCGGTGTCGAAAGACAGATGCAGGAGGTAAGGGGACGGTCAGTCCCCTTATTTTATACTTATGCATGAGCTATTCAGCGATATGACGGATACAAAAAAAATAATCGAAACAGCCCGGCGGCACCTGGAAGGTACGGACCTGTTCGTGGTGGAGTGCACCGCCACGCCGGGCAACGAGATCGAATTGACGATCGACAGCGACACGTCGGTGGGCATCGACGCCTGCGCGGAACTGAGCCGCGCCGTGGAGGCGGAACTCGACCGTGAGGAGGAGGATTTCTCGCTGACGGTCATGTCGGCGGGCATCGGATCGGAGTTGCGCAGCCTGCGCCAATACCGCAAACTCGTCGGCCGATCGGTAGAGGTGCTGCTCACGAGCGGCATCAAAATACTGGCCAAACTGGACGGGGTGTCGGAAAACGACATCACCCTCTCCTACGAGGAGAAACAGGCCGTCGAGGGCAAAAAGAAGAAGCAGCTGGTGACGGTCACCCGCACCTACCCTTTCGCCGAGATCAAATCGACGAAGGAGTGGCTGGATTTCAAATAGGACAAAACTAAAAAACAAGATAACGACACAATGGACAATCTCAATCTCATCAGCAACTTTGCCGAGTTCAAAGAGCTGAAGAACATCGACAAATCGACGATGATCGGCGTACTGGAGGACGTCTTCCGCCATGCGTTGCAGAAGCAGTATGAAACGGACGAGAATTTCGACGTCATCATCAACCCCGAGAAGGGCGACCTCGAGATCTGGCGCAACCGCACGGTCGTCGAGGACGGAGCTGTCGAAGACCCCAACACGCAGATCGCCGTGTCGGAGGTGAAGGCCATCGACCCGACCTATGAGATCGGCGACGACTATGCCGATGAGATCAAGCTGCAATCGTTCGGACGCCGCGCCGTGTTGTCGCTGCGCCAGAACCTCGCGTCGCGCATCCTCGATCTGGAGAAAGCCAGCCTCTACGAGAAATACTCGGAGAAGGTCGGCGACATCGTCACGGGCGAGGTGTATCAGGTTTGGAAAAAAGAGGTGCTGATCCTCGACGACGAGGAGAACGAACTGATTCTCCCCAAGGCCGAGCAGATACCCAACGACTTCTACCGCAAGGGCGACACCATCAAAGCCATTGTCAAGTCGGTGGAGATGAACAACAACCAGCCGCGCATCATCCTGTCGCGCACGGCCAACCAATTCCTCGAGCGGCTGTTCGAGCAAGAGGTTCCCGAAATCTTCGACGGGCTCATCACCATCAAAAAGATCGTCCGCATCCCGGGCGAGCGCGCCAAGGTCGCCGTGGAGTCCTACGACGAGCGCATCGACCCGGTGGGAGCCTGCGTCGGCATGAAGGGCTCGCGCATCTACTCGATCGTCAAGGAGCTCCGCAACGAGAATATCGACGTGGTGAACTACACGGCCAACCCGTCGCTGATGATCCAGCGCTCGCTCAACCCCGCCAAGGTTTCGTCAATCACCATCGACGAGGAGAAGATGACCGCTTCGGTCTACCTCAAGCCCGACCAGGTGTCGCTGGCCATCGGCAAGGGAGGTCTCAACATCCGTCTTTCGAAGATGCTTACGGGTTATGACATCGACGTCTACCGCGAAGTCGAAGAGGAAGACGTGGCGCTGACCGAATTCGCCGACGAGATCGACGGATGGATCATCGACGCCCTGAAGACCGCCGGCTGCGACACCGCCAAGAGCGTGCTGGAACTGTCCGTCGAGGAGGTCGCCGCCCGCGCCGACCTCGAGATAGAGCAGGCGCAGAAGGTCGTCGACATCCTGAAGGCCGAGTTCGAATAATCCAAACCGCAAAAAAAGAGAAACAGACAAAATATGGGTAACGAAAGAAAATTAAGGCTCATTCAGGTTGCAAAGGAGTTCAACGTCGGTCTGAACACGATCACGGATTTCCTGCAGAAGAAGGGCATCAAAAGCGACGGGTCGCCCAACACACTGGTCGACTCGGACACTTATGCCGTTCTGGAGAAAGAGTTCGGGGCCAACCGCAGCGCTGCCGGCGCACGCGACTCGATCCGTGAACGCATCTCCCTGAAGCAGACGACCATTACCCTCGAAGAAGCCAAAAAGCAGGAGCGCGAGGAAGAAAAAGAGGTTGTCATCAAAAGCAATGTCATCAGCGTAAAGGACGAGATCCAGCAGCCGAAATTCCTCGGCAAGATCGACCTTTCGCCCAAACCCAAGCCCAAGGCCGCACCGGCTCCGCAGCCCAGGGCGGAGGAGGCCCCGAAGGCTCCCGAAACTCCGAAGCCCGTCGCTCCGGCGCCTGCCCCGGCACCCGAGGTGAAGGCCGAAGCGCCCGCTCCGGCTCCGCAGCCCAAGGCGGAAACGGCTCCCAAAGCCCCCGAAGCGCCCAAACCGGCGACTCCGGCACCGGCTCCCGAAGTGAAGGCCGAAGCACCCGCTCCGGCTCCGCAGCCCAAGGCGGAAGCTCCCAAAGCTCCCAAAGCTCCCGAAGCTCCCAAACCGGCAGCTCCGGCCTCCGCTCCCGAAGCGGCCCCCGCTCCGGAAGCCCCGAAGGCCGAGGCTCCGAAAGATAATATTTTCCGCCCGGAGACCGTGACCCTCACGGGTCCGCAGGTGCTCGGCACGATGGACGTGTCGGGCTTCGTCGCCGGCGGCAAGCACAAGCGCAAACGTCTCCAAAAGGAGAAGGTCGACGTCAGCAAGGCCCCGAAGGGCAATGCGCAGGGCGGCGGCAACCGCCAGGGACAGGGCGGCCAGGGCGGTCAGAACAACCGTCCGGGCGGACAGGGCCAGAACCGCAACGGACAGGGCGGACAGAACAACCAGCCCCGTCCGGGCGAAGGACGCCGCAACAAGGGCAAAAACGCCCCCAAACCGATCGTGCGCCCCGAAGTGAGCGACGAGGAAGTTTCGAAGCAGGTAAAGGACACCCTGGCGCGCCTGACGGCCAAGGGTTCCAAGAGCAAGAGTTCGAAATACCGCAAGGACAAGCGCGACGCCGTGGCCGAGCGCATGAACGAGGAATACGAACGCGAGGAAATGGAGCGTTCGACGCTCAAAGTCACGGAGTTCGTGACCGTCAGCGAGCTGGCTACGATGATGAACGTCCCGCCGACGGAGGTCATCATGGCCTGCATGAACCTCGGACTGATGGTGTCGATCAACCAGCGTCTCGACGCCGAGGCGCTCGTGGTCGTCGCCGAGGAGTTCGGCTACAAGACCGAATTCGTCTCCGTGGAGATTCAGGAGGCCATCGCCGACGAAAGCGAGGACAAGGAGGAGGATTTGGTTCCGCGTCCGCCGATCGTGACGGTCATGGGACACGTCGACCACGGTAAGACCTCGCTGCTGGACAACATCCGCAAGACCAACGTCATCGAGGGCGAGGCCGGCGGTATCACCCAGCACATCGGAGCTTACAGCGTGGTGCTGAACGGACAGAAGATCACGTTCCTCGACACCCCGGGCCACGAAGCCTTTACGGCCATGCGTGCGCGCGGCGCCGCAGTCACGGACGTCGCCATCATCATCGTCGCGGCCGACGACAGCGTCATGCCGCAGACCGTCGAGGCGATCAACCACGCGCAGGCCGCCGGCGTGCCGATGGTCTTCGCCATCAACAAGATAGACAAACCCAACGCCAACCCCGACCACATCAAGGAGCAGCTCTCGCAGATGAACTACCTCGTGGAGTCGTGGGGCGGTAAATACCAGGACCAGGAAGTTTCGGCCAAAAAGGGCATCAACCTCGACAAACTGCTCGAAAAGGTGCTGCTGGAAGCCGAGATGCTCGACCTGAAAGCCAATCCCAACAAGAAGGCGCAGGGTACGGTGATCGAATCGACGCTCGACAAGGGCCGCGGCTATGTTTCGACGATCCTGGTGCAGAGCGGAACGCTCCGCGTCGGCGACGTGATCCTCTCGGGAACCTACACGGGCCGCGTGAAAGCCATGTTCAACGAGAACGGCAAGAAGGTGGAAACGGCAGGTCCCTCGACACCCGTACAGGTGTTGGGCCTGAACGGCGCCCCGCAGGCCGGCGACACGTTCAACGTCATGGACGACGACCGCTCGGCGCGCGAGATCGCCAACAAGCGCGAACAGCTGGCCCGCATGCAGGGCATCATGACCCAGAAGCACGTGACGCTCGACGAGATCGGCCGCCGCATCGCCATCGGCTCGTTCAAGGAGCTGAACATCATCGTCAAGGGCGACGTGGACGGATCGATCGAGGCTATGTCCGGATCGCTCATCAAACTCTCGAAAGAGACCGTGCAGGTCAACGTCATCCACGCCGCCGTGGGTCAGATTTCGGAGTCGGACGTCCTGCTGGCCGCCGCTTCGAACGCCATCATCGTCGGCTTCCAGGTGCGCCCGTCGGCTTCGGCGCGCAGGCTGGCCGAGAAAGAGGAGATCGAAATCCGTCTCTACTCGATCATCTACGACGCCATCAACGACATCAAGGATGCCATCGAGGGTATGTTGGAGCCGGTGATGAAGGAGGAGATCGTGGCTTCGGTCGAGGTGCTCGAAATCTTCAAGATCACCAAAGTCGGAACCGTGGCCGGATGTATGGTCCGCGAAGGCAAGCTGCAGCGATCGACACCGATCCGCGTCATCCGCGACGGTATCGTGATCTACACGGGCAAGCTGGGTTCGCTCAAGCGCTTCAAGGACGACGTGAAGGAGGTCGTGGTCGGACAGGACTGCGGTCTGAACATCGAATCGTTCAATGACATCCGCGTCGGCGACATCGTCGAGGGCTACGAACAGGTAGAAGTGAAACGTAAATAACACATAAAAAATCAACTACTTACAATTTATTGGCAGTAATGACTACTAAACCCATCCATTTCATCACGCCCGAGGAGGCCGTCAAGGTTATCAAATCGGGAGATCACGTGCATCTGAGCTCGGTGGCATCGGCTCCCCAATGCCTGATCAACGCGATGTGCAGGCGCGGCGAAGCCGGCGAACTGAAAGACGTGCATATCCACCACCTGCACACCGAGGGCCCGGCGCCTTATGCCGATCCCAAATTCGAGGGCGTGTTCCAGCTCGACTCGTTCTTCGTGGGCTCGAACGTCCGCAAGGTGACGCAGAGCGGTTATGCCGACTACATTCCCATCTTCCTGAGCGAGACCCAGCGCCTCTACCGCTGCGGCGCCGTTCCGTGCAACGTGGCGATGATCCAGGTTTGCCCGCCCGACAAGCACGGTTACGTGTCGCTGGGTACGTCGGTCGACGCGACGCTGGCCGCTGTGGAATGCGCCGACTACGTGATTGCCGTGGTGAACAAATACGTTCCCCGCGCTTTCGGACAGGCGATGATCCCGCTGTCGAAGATCGACCTGTTCGTGCAGGACGACACCCCGCTGATCGAGGCCAAGTTCTCGGAGCCTAACGAGGTGGAGACGGCCATCGGACGGAACTGCGCAGCCCTGATCGAAGACGGTGCAACGCTGCAAATGGGTATCGGAGCCATTCCGAACGCCGTGCTCAGCCAGTTGGGCAACCACAAGAACCTCGGTATCCATACCGAGATGTTCGCCGACGGCGTGCTGCCGCTGGTGGAGAAGGGCGTCATCAACGGCGAAGCCAAGAAGACCGACCCGGGCAAGATGGTTTCGACCTTCCTGATGGGTTCGCAGCGCGTCTACGACTTCATCGACGACAACCCCGGCGTGCTGATGATGGACGTGGGCTATACGAACGATCCCTACATCATTTCGCAGAACGACCGCTTCGTGGCCATCAACTCGGCCCTGCAGGTCGACCTGACGGGCCAGGTGTGCGCCGACTCGCTGGGCACGAAATTCTGGTCGGGCGTAGGCGGTCAGATCGACTTCGTCTACGGCGCTTCGCTGTCGAAGGGCGGCAAGGCCATCATCGCCATGCCTTCGATCACCAACAAGGGCGTATCGAAGATCTGCCCGACGCTGCTCGACGGCGCCGGCGTGGTTACGACCCGCAACCACATCCACTGGTTCGTAACGGAGTTCGGCGCCGTGGACCTCTACGGCAAGACCCTGCAGGAGCGTGCCCGCCTGCTCATCAGCGTGGCGCATCCCTCGGCTCGGGAGGAACTCGACCGCGCCGCTTTCGAGCGCTGGGGATCGCACCACCACTACATCAAAGGATACATGGGATAATAACCCGGAGAAGATTCGAAGCGCCCTCGTTCTCTGAGGGCGCTTTTTTGTGCCGTAACGGCACTTTCAGGAAGGCGGAAAGTTTTGCCGGACCAGACGCAATCCGGTTTTGAACTCGCTTTTTCTTTTCGTATCTTTATACTATAAAATCCACCGACCCATGAAAAGACCGCTCCTCTTCCTCCTGCTCCTCGCCCTCACGGGCTGTGCCGCCTCCCGCCATGCGGGCAGCTACCCCGCTTCCGCAGCCCCCGGGAAGAAGCAATATGCCGTCATACTCTCGATGGACGCTTTCCGCTGGGATCTCGCAGGCCGCAGCCACACCCCGACGCTGGATTCGCTGGCGCGGGTCGGCACCTACGCCGAGGTATTCCCGGTCTATCCGTCGAACACCTTTCCGAGCCACTACTCCATGGCAACGGGACTCCATCCCGACCACCACGGCGTGGTCAACAACGCCTTTTTCGACAAGATGCAGGGCCGTCAGCTCTCGGTCTTCGACGCCGAAGATGTCAAAACACCGGGATTCTGGGGCGGTGAACCGATCTGGAACACCGTCGAACGGCAGGGGCTCACGGCCAATATCTTCATGTGGCCCGGCAGCGACGTTCCCGTGAACGGACGCCAGGCGACGGTCTGGACCCGCTATTCCCCGAAGCCCTCCTACTACGAACGCGCCGACTGGGTGATCGACGCCCTGACGCGCCCCGAAACCGAGATTCCGGAGTTGGTGATGTGGTATTTCGAACAGCCTGACGCCGCGATGCACACCTACGGTCCCGAGTCGCCCGAAGCCGTGGCACAGGCCGAACGCATCGACTCCGTGCTGCGCTATTTCTTCCGCGAAGTCCGCCGTTCGCCGGTCTTCGACCGCATCAACTTCATCGTCACCGCGGATCATGGCATGGCCGGGCTCTCGCCCGAGCGCTACCTGAACCTCTACGGTGTGCTCGACTCCACACAGATCGTCCGCACCGTCCCCGGCACCCCATTCGGCATCGAGGTCCGCAGGGAGTACGTCCGCGAAGCGCTCCGCAGGCTGCGCACCACGGGCCACATCAAAGCCTGGGAATGCGGGAAGATGCCCCGCCGCTTCCACTACGGCCGGCATCCGTCGCGCCTCACGAACCTGATCCTGATCCCCGAAACCGGCTGGACCCTCGATTATTCGCCCGCAGACCGCCCGGTCCGGAAACGCGGCACGCACGGTTTCGACAACGCCGACCGCACGATGCACATGGTCTTTTACGGTACGGGGCCGGCCTTCCGCGAAGGATTCCGCCAACAGTCGTTCCGGAACCAGAACATCTACCTCATCCTCTGCCGACTGCTGGGCGTCGAACCGGCCCCGAACGACGGCGACTGGCGGGATGTAAAACATATGTTCCGCGAAAAATAGCTCCGGAATCCGGATGGGTTCGCATATCTGGCTTCGCCGAAGATACTCCGCCTTAACAAAATCGCAAACAAGTTTGCTTTTGTATTCGGCTTATTCGTATCTTTGTGCCACCAAACGTAATACACCATGAACAAACTTTTCTATTTGCTTGCAGCCGCACTCCTCGTTGCGGCATACCCGACGGGCGCTTCCGCCCAGCTCAAAATCGGCGGTAAGAAACTCAATACCGGAAAGCTCCTCAGCGCCGGCAAGGACGTCGCCAAGGCCATCACGCTCAGCGACGACGACATCGCCCGCCTGAGCCGCGAATCGGTCGAGTGGATGGACGCCAACAACCCCGTGGCGGACGACTCGACGAGTTACGGCGCACGCCTCAAACGGCTCACCCAAGGCATCACCGAAGTCGACGGCCTGCCGCTCAACTTCAAAGTCTACCTCGTGACCGACGTCAACGCTTTTGCCTGCGGTGACGGTTCGATCCGGGTCTTCGCGGCCCTGATGGATCTGATGGACGACGACGAGCTGATGTCGATCATCGGCCATGAGATCGGCCATGTGGTGCACGCCGACACGAAGCATGCGATGAAGAACGCCTACCTCGCCTCCGCAGCGCGCAACGCCGCCGGAGCCGCCGAGGGCAGCACGCTGGCCAAACTCAGCGATTCGCAGCTGGGAGAGGTCGTAACGGCCTTCACCGACGCACAATTCTCGCAGAAACAGGAGTATGCCGCTGACGCGTACGGCTTCGAATTCGCCGTGAAACACGGTTTCAGCCCCTACGGCATGGCCAATTCGCTGAACAAACTGGTCGAGCTGTCGCAAGGCGCCAAAGCCTCCACCGTGCAGAAGATGTTCTCCTCGCACCCCGACAGCGAGAAACGTGCAGCCGCCATGAAGGAGAAGGCCGACGCCTACACCGCCGCACAGCAGTAATTGAACGGCGGTTCTGTACGACCGCGGCCACCTGTTTTCACGAAACATCCGGATGATTCCGGATGTTTTTTCGTATACAGGTTCTCAATCACCTATTTCAACGGCTGACAGCCGGGGCAATAGTAGACGGCGCCGCCCAGATAAGCCTCCTTCACGATCGGTCCGCCGCAAACCGGACACGGTTCCGCGCAGGTGTTGCGCGAGAGTTGTACGGCATATCCGCCCGGTTTCCCGAAGAGGTCCTTCTCGGTATCGCGTCCGCCGCGGTCGGTCATCTCCCGCAGCACGCTTTTCAGTGTCCTGAAAAGCCGCTCCGCATCGGCATCCCCCAGCGTGGCGAGTTTGCGTTTGGGATGAATCCCCGCCCGGAACAGAATATCCTGCAGAACTCCGTTCCCGAGCCCCGGAATCCGTTGTTCCGTGGCCAGGAATGCCTTTGCCGAGAGGTTCCGCTTCGACGCGGCCCAAAGCCGGCTGAAATAACCGGCGTCGAACCGCTCCTCCAGCGGTGAACATTTCGTCCGGGCACCCTGGTAATACGGATTGTCCAACTTGCCCGGAAAGGCATTGATCCCGCCGTACATCGCCACCGTACACACCAAAAAACTCCCGTCATCGAGGGTAACGAGCAACTGGTATTTCGCCGGAATCGGGTCCTCGCATCCGTAAAGCCGCAGGATCACGCCGTCGGAAAGAGCCAGGTGCATGTCGTTCTCCAACAGCACATCGATAAATGCCCCGCAACCCTCGGCCCCGACAATCTTCCGACCGGTCAGCAGCATCGGATATTCGAGCGGATCACCCGTATACCAAGTGAATTTATGGGGATGCGTGGCGTTGAACACACCGGTAACGGTACGGCCAGCCAATGTTTCGCGGACTTGCCGCGCCACGGTCTGCGATTCGGGAATTTCGATCATCGTCTGAAAAAGGGTTATTTGGCAGGCTGGAAAAAAGACCAATGGGTGTGGATAATTTCCCACTGTCCGGAGGGATTAGTCCGATAAACTTCCGTGCAATGCATACGAAATATGCATCCGTCCCGGTAAACCTCATAATCATAGGTCAGGACAGCGGCATCGGCTGTCAACTGCACGATCGGATCGATCATCCTATACTCCGAGATTTTGATTTTCCCCCGGATCGGATCGTAATAGGCTTTCAGGGCCTCTTTGCCCGTAAGCTTATGTTCCAAAGCCGGGTCCATATACACCACATCGTCGGATGACAAAGCTATAAACCCATCCGGATCACCATCGTTCCACAACTCCAAGGCATGCTTTTCCAGTGCTATAATCGCGGCCCTGATCGCTTCGGTATCTTTCATAGTCAACATCTATCGGCGTCAATATAGCAAGAATAATCCGGATTCCCCAACCTCCGGGCACAAAAAGAAAGCCGGACCCTTAATCAGGATCCGGCTTGAAGAGGCGGCTACCTA
>OGCQ01000294.1_pt1 | contig 89056 bp, 82 predicted proteins | sample 1570161 | NCBI WGS metagenome assembly OGCQ01 (sample SAMEA4384402, study PRJEB24528) | human gut metagenome | reverse complement strand
ATGTTCGGCAGTAACTGTTTTCAGTTTGCGGTCTGCAATCGGGTGTTTTTTGATATAGCGGATTACACCAAGATAATTTTCTACTGTACCGTTGCTGAGTGTCCCAGTTTTTAGTTCTTCTTCTGCCCACATGTCCAGAAGTTCTCCTACGGTAAGATTATCTGCCTTTGCGACAAACTTCTTATTTTCGTAATCTTCCAGTGCCTTGCGGAGAAGCTTTTCCGTCTCACTTTTACTCTCGGTTCCGGCGTATTCTTTCTGAACCATTTTACCGCTTGCATCTTCTACATAGAAGCGATAGTACCATTTTTTTCCTTTTTTTCTAACAGATCCTTTTGCCATAATTGTATTTCTCCTTTCGATATCAGACAATCGGAACTGTTGAAATGCTTCTTGCGTGTAAGTATATCACAACTCCGGTTGTCTTACTATACCGATTCAGAATCCTCATACATAACTTCGGATAAAAGATTGGCAAGTCTTTGTTCGGCTGCTTCCGGTTTCTTTGAATAGAGCCTTATCACATCTGCCATATCGTTAAATGCGTTGACAGTATGCGTGATCTCCCTGAGAAACATAATCTCATTATATTCATCTTTCGATTCAAATCCCATTACTTTGGCAATGTCCGCATCTTTGGTACTGCCTTTGTAATTTTTGCAGGCGAACTGAAACGAATCCAGAAACAATTCATATTGCTTTAACAGTAACAGCAGTAAGTCTTTAGAAAAAGCGTCTTCTGTTTTATTGAGGTCAAGAGGTAACTGTTTGAGAATGTTGCCCATCGCATCACGAATCTGTAATTCTTTCTTATCCGTAATATCAGTTTCATATTCATCGGTTTCCCCTTTGAGCCATTTGATTGATACATGAAGTGCTTCCGAGAGACCTTCCAGTACCATCTTTTTGGTATTGTCAATCGAACCGTTCTCATAACGCAGGATTGTGGAAGCGGTAACTCCCATCTTCTCTGCGACATAAGGCTGTGTCAGATTTAATTCGAGACGGCGCTGTTTTGCCCTGCTGCCGATCAGCTTGCGTAGTTCTTTATCTTTCATGCTGATGTGCCTCCTTTTTCGGTATGTCATTACTATACCACGTAACAACATATATTGCAATATGCAATTTAAAGAAAAGAAATATAATTTCATAATGCTTGACAACAAGATGCAAACACGCTATACTGACAGCACAAACGAAATTGCATAATGCAATCAATAAGGAGGTGGTCATATGACGCAAAGAAAGATCGCCTTATCTATTGAGGAAGCTGCTGATTATACGGGAATTGGCAGGAACACCCTGCGAAAGTTGGTAGAGTGGAAGAAACTTCCGGTATTGAAGGTTGGGAGAAAAGTCCTGATCAAAACAGATATGCTGGAACTCTTTATGGAAGCCAACGAGGGCAGGGACTTGAGGGATAAGGGAAATGTGAAAGCAGTCACAAGAAACGGTTCAACTTAAAAAAGCGGTTCCCGAAGAAACCGCCAAAGGTTCTATCAGACCGGAGTCATGATATACCTACACGCAAACAGATTATACCATGTACTTCGTCTGACAGACAACAGGAAACTTATGTTTGGAAGAAAAAGAAAGGACGATGATATTTATGGCAAGATCAACAAAGAGTTATGAGGAGCGTATGCTCCAGTTGGAAAAGAAAGAACAGGAAAGCCTTGAGAAAGCAAAACAGTATGCAGCACAGAAACGGGAACTGAAGAAACGTCAGAAAGATGTGGAAACCAAAAAGCGGACACACAGGCTCTGCCAGATTGGCGGTGCGGTGGAATCGGTGCTGGGTTCTCGATTGAGGAAGAAGATATCCCGAAGCTGATCGGCTTCTTAAAAAGGCAGGAAGCAAACGGAAAGTTTTTCTCAAAGGCAATGCAGAAAGAGCCAGTTGCAAATACGGAGGAAGTGTAATGCCGGAGGGAGTGGGTTTTCCATTCCCTTCATTGCTTTTTTATGAAGGGCGCACTTATGGACAACCAGAGGTCGTCCTTATAAGTTTGCCACAAGTGGCAACCGGTCTGCGCTTACGCTTGCCGGGCTCGTTCCGTCGGCGGGGCTTTCAGCCAGACCTGCTCATGCCGCAGGAGGCACTCTTCGCCAGAGGGGCGCATTCCATGCAGGCTGTTATGCACAGGGCACTCTTACGCAGAGGGCGTTCCGGCAGATACCATTTTCTTTTTGGGAAAACGTTACCTGCCGGAAATCAAAGCCGGATACGGCAGAAAGGGGGAAACGGAGCATGGCGATTTTTCATTATACAGTAAAGATTGTTGGACGCAGCAAAGGGAAATCCATCATATCAGCATCTGCGTATCTCAATGGTGATGTGATGAAAAATGAAGAAACAGGCAGGATCAGCTACTACACTTCCAAAAAAGAAGTTGTTTATACCAGCCTGATGATGTGTGAAAATGCACCGCAGGAATGGCAGAATGTACCTGCCGAAAATATCAGACGGTTCCAGAAATCTGTCCGGTATAAAAGGGCAGACAACAAAGATGCAGCACTGGAAAAATTCAAACGCACCTTTCAGAAACAGTGTTTATGGAATGAAGTTTTGAAGATTGAGAAAAGTTCAGATGCACAGCTTGGCAGGTCGTTTGAGTTCTCCCTTCCGAAAGAATGGAGCAGGCAGGAACAAATCGAATATACGACAGATTATATTCAGAAAACCTTTGTAGACAAGGGCATGTGTGCGGATTGGAGCATTCACGATAAAGGAGACGGAAATCCACATGTGCATTTGCTCGTTACCATGCGTCCATTCAATCCAGACCACTCGTGGGGAAACAAAGAAGTCAAAGACTGGGAGTTTGTCAGAGATACTGACGGAAACATCGTGGTTGATGAATCCCATCCGGACTGGTGGCAGGATAAAAAGAACCCTGACCATCATGGAATCCGAACCCCAGTGCTAGACGAAAATGGCAAACAGAAAGTTGGTGCAAGGAACCGCAAACAATGGAAACGGGTGCTGACCGATGCTACCGGGTGGAACGATTCAAAGAACTGCGAATTGTGGCGGAGCGAGTGGGCGAAAGTCTGTAACGCACACTTATCGGTGGAACAACAGATTGACCACCGTTCCTATGCAAGACAGGGAAAATTAGAAATCCCTACAATCCATGAGGGTGCAGATGCAAGAAAGATTGACGAGAAATTCCAGAGTGGACAGGTACAGACCGCTTCATGGAAAGTGGAGGAAAACCAGATTATAAAAAGACAAAATGCACTGTTGAAAAAGATACAGACCAGTTTCGGAAAAGTGTCTGGTGCATTATCACAATGGAAGGAGCGATTGAATGACCTTAGAAGAAAGCCGGGAAGTCATTCCCATGATGGAGTCAATGATAAACCAGATCGAGGAACAGCAGAACCTCATGGCAGAGATGGTACAGGAATTGCAGGAACGGGACAGACAGCTTCTGATCTTTCAGGAGCAGAACCAGAGTTTGCAGACCTTAAACAGCGAATTATCCGGGCTGCTGAATCTTTTGCCAGACACAGAAGAACTGCTCTCCCAGATCGAACAGCAGAAAACCAGAATCGAACAGTTGGAAATCGAGAATCAGCAATGGCAGGAATTAACGCAGAAGCTGAACAGAGAGAACAGCTTATTACTGAAACAGAACAGCGAATTGCTGAATTTAAACAACAGATAGAGAAAGCGAGGGATATAGATGAACGAATGCGTAAACTCAGAGAACGTCGGGCGGGTGGAAGAACTACTGGCAATGACGGAACAGATGCAGGACGAACTGGATCAGAAAGACCAGACAATCCTGGAACTGAACAGTCAGCTAAGCGAATCGCTGACCTTGAACGAGAAATTGAACAGCGAAAACAGAGCCGAGAATATCGAAGCATTGCGGACAAGATTAAGGCAAACAGAGGAACAATTAACCAGCGAGACAGACAGCAGGAAAAGAGCCGACGCAGAAGTCGTGGCATGGAAATTTAAGTATGAAAAAGCTGAGCAGGCAAAACGCTATGCCCAGACACACCAAAAGACCGTAGAGGTATCTGTTGAGAAAAAAGTGCCCTATGAGAAATGTGAAAACTGTGACCGCACTGCTTACCAGAAAGCAAAAGAAAAATGCGATAACCGAAAAATCCAGTTGGAGAAAAAATATAAAAATATGACGGCTACTTATGAAAGTGCCCTGTTCCTGCTGGCATGGTACAGCACAGCTACCACACTGTTTAATGCTATCTTCTCTCCGGTTTTCTTTAACGACTTTATCATTTTTTTCGGTACGATAGGAAAAGGAATAGTAAATCTGTTTCAAGAATTTGTTACAGGTGCAGATTCCTTCGGGCAGTTAAGCAATGGAATCTCAAACAGTATTTTTTCCGGGATTGTATACTGGCTGATTGTAGTTATTCTTATGGGGACTTTATTCATAATAACAGGATTGATTATAGTTTGGATTGGCTATCAGGTTGGAAAAATCTACCGGAAATATTGCTGGGATATCATCAGCATCATGATGGCGATAATGAGTACAGCTATCGTAATCTACTTTGGAGAATGGATAAAAGCTGTCATTCCGTTAAATCTCATTGCACTGCTATTTCTGGTGCATGTGGTTTATATCGGAATCCGATGTTACGTGAAAGACTGGCGGGAAGAACAAGAATATTATTAAGAAAAAACACAGGGAGATGTTTTAGTCTTCCTGTGTTTAAAAAGTGAATTGTTGATTATTTTTATACGAGAGATCCAGTCAAGTTTTGGTGTAAGTTTTAAGAAAAAATTATAGTTTTTGTGAAATAAGCTACTAAAAAGTACGTAATTGTATTCTTGATACGGTTCGTTTAAGCGGATATAATATATACAATATATTTGAGAGGTTGAAAATGTTTGAACATATGACTGCGCAGGAAGCTGCTGAAAATGGAATGTATTACTAAGGTGGGTACAACGGCTATGTAAAAAATCATATTAATAAAGTGTTGAATGTTAATCGTGTTTGGCTTATTCCAAAGGAAACGGATAAATTAGCTGATGCAAGACACAAAAGTTGATAAAAAATTGATAAATTTACTGTATGCTACCCTAAGGAGGTTATTTTATGAGAAATAAAATCTTAATTGTCGATGATGAAACGGATATAGTTTCTATGTTAAAAGATTATTTTGAATTAAATGGATATGATACCATAACAGCAGTTAATGGTTTGGAAGCGATTCAAAAAGCTGAAAAACAGCCAGACATTATTTTACTTGATATAAATATGCCTGATATTGACGGAATGGAGGTGTGTATGCGGATACGAGATTTTGTATCATGTCCTATCCTGTTTTTGACTGCGAGAATTGAGACGAGTGACAAAATCAAAGGCTTTAGTGTTGGGGCTGATGACTATATTATAAAACCTTTTTCAATAGATGAACTTGGCGCAAGAGTGGCGGCACATTTAAGGCGTGACCGCCGTCAAAGAGAGTCTGCAAAAGTGCACTTTGATGATAAATTGGCAATAGATTACACGGAAAGGAGCCTGTATTATAATGGAGAACAAATCACTCTTTCCAAAAAAGAATTTGGCATCATAGAACTTTTATCGCAGCATATCGGTCAAGTTTTCAGTAAGGAAAGAATATATGAGCTTGTATGGGATTATGACAGCGAGGGAGACAGTTCCGTTATAGCTGAACATATCAGGCGTATACGCTCAAAATTTGCTAAAGCGAAAATGAAACAATATATTGAAACAGTTTGGGGAGTTGGTTATAAATGGATACGGTAAAAAAAAAGAAATCGTTAAAATGGGATTTTGTAAAGTATTTTTCGATATGTATAATATTGATTTTAGCGGGAAGCTTGTTATTGGGAAGTTCAGCAGAAAAAATATTTTCCTCAGATGCAAGTAGGTATGCTCTTTTTATTGGAGACGATGGAACGGTATCTATTATAACAAAATCCGAAAGAATTCCTAAAAACTATATTTTATTCCTTGATATAGTTAATTTATTTCGGTGTATAGCTATTCCATTATGGTCATTGTTATGCGTTGTTGTATGCGGTATCATATTTTATCATCGTAAAATAGAAAAGCCAATCAGTATTTTATTGGAAGCTTCAGAAAACATTTCTAATAATAGATTGGATTTTTCTGTTGAAGTACCAGAAAAGAATGAGTTTGGAGAACTTTGTTTGTCTTTTGAAAAAATGCGTGTTGCCCTAAAGGAAAACAATATAGAAATGTGGCGACAGGTTGAGGAACGCAAACGTTTAAACGCTGCTTTTTCACACGATTTAAGAACACCTTTGACTGTATTAAAGGGACAAAGCGAAATACTTAGCAAATATGTCCCCAAAATGTCCGAAGAGAAAATTATTGAAACAGCAGAAACGATGAAACGCCATATTATTAGACTTGAAACCTACGTCAACACAATGAATGATTTGCAGCGTTTGGAAGATGTTGAAGTGAAAAAGGAATTGGTAGATGTAAAAGAACTTGAGCATCAGATGCGTATAACGGGTGCAGCCGTTTGTAAGGGTAAAGAGTTTGTTTTATATCAGAACATTTTTGATGTAGACAGCGTTAAGATAGATACATCGATTGCTATGCAAGTATATGAAAATCTTTTGTCTAATGCAGTGCGATATGCTAAAAGAAAAATAGAAATTGCTATTGATAAAAAAGACAGTCTATTATTATTGAACGTCGTTGATGATGGAGCGGGATTTACCGCTAAGGATTTGTCAAATGCAATGAAACCATTTTATAAAGCAGAAAACGAAATCAATAATGAACATTTTGGAATGGGACTTAATATATGTAAAATGCTTTGTGAAAAACACGGTGGTTATCTTCAAATATCAAATGAGAATGGTGCAAAAGCTGTCGCAGCATTTAAGGAATAAAGTATGAATAAAAACTTCTTGTCAGAGATGGCAGGAAGTTTTTGCTTTGTAGATAAAAAGTTGAAAATTACCCTGTATGATAAAAAACATAAGATGAAAAATATCTTTGAAAGGAGTTCTGGCAATGGAAAATTGTATTGAAATCAAAGAGTTAAATAAGTTTTATGGCAAGAAAAAGCAGGCATTATCAAATGTTAATCTGACTATCGGACAAGGAATGTTCGGATTACTTGGTAGAAACGGAGCAGGAAAAACAACACTGATGAAAACACTTGCAACTCTGCTTCAGAAACAAAGCGGGAGCATTTCTGTATGCGGTATTCCAATAGAAAATGCAAAAGCAATCAGAAAAATTATCGGCTATCTTCCGCAGGATTTTTCAATATATCCTACGATGAATGTAATAGAAGTGATGGACTATTTGGGTATTCTTTCTGGAATTGGTAGTAGGGAACGCAAAAAGCGTATTGAGTTGTTGCTAAAAAAAGTTAATCTTATCGAACAGAAAAACAAAAAAGTCAAAGCGCTGTCTGGTGGTATGAAACGCAGGCTTGGTATCGCACAGGCATTGTTAAATGATCCTAAAGTTTTAATTGTTGATGAGCCTACCGCTGGACTTGATCCAGAGGAAAGAATACGCTTTCGTAATCTTCTTTGTGATGTGGCAGAAGAAAGAATTGTTATACTTTCTACGCATATTGTCGGGGACATTGAAGCTACTTGCGAAAATCTGGCTATTCTGAACGAGGGAAGTGTTTTATATTGCGGAAAGGTATCAAATTTGCTTAATACGGCAAATGGTAAAGTCTTTTCTAAAACGGTTGATAAACGTGATTTGCCGAAATTGAAAAAGAAATACAACATTATCGGTATGCACTCGCAGGGCAACAAAACTTATATTCGCTTTTTATCTGACGTTCCTATTCTTGATGCAGAAAGTTGTGAGCCGAATATTGAAGATGCGTATATGTTTTATCTTTGGCACAACGGAGCAACAATAGAACTTTCTGGAGGTGAAGAATAATGCTTTTATGGAAAGAAATTAAAAAGACGGTTTTATCAATCACTTTTGCTGTATTCATAATTTTCTTGTTGGCGTTTGCAATCAGCCAAGAAGTATTGAATTTTTCTAATGAAATAATCACGGTTCCACAACAAGGAGAGGATTACGGAACACAACAGAAAGAAGAGCCAGAATTGATAATGCCAGCGGCATTTTCTTCCCTTTACAAAGAATTTACTGCAAATGAATATATTGCTTATCCTATCGGATTTTACAAGAATGTAAAGCTGAATGATACTGATCAAGAAAAAATGGCAGAAATTATATCTACGCTTTCGGGTGTTCCTGTTGATGATTTGCTTAATAAAAGCAATATAAAAGTTAATTTGTCTGCTGATATTTCCTATAAGAAATTTAAAGAGTGTATGAAGCAAGCTGACAATTTAATCGGGGGAGGTTCTAATTACTCGGAGAATAGTCTACTTAATTTCAGTTGTGTTAAAATCACTTATGAAGAAGCAGTTGAAAGTTATAATCTTATAGCAAGCACAGACAAATTTACAGGAGCGTATGCCCGTCTTTTTTGTGACTATATAGGTATTATACTCTCCATACTTCCGGTGTTTATAGCTGTCGCAGTATGTTTAAAAGATAGACGAGCAAAAATGAATGATTTAATTTATGCACGAAAAATATCATCATTCAAATTAATTTTATCTCGGTACTTTGCCATTATTATAGCCGTAATGCTTCCTACTGTTATTTTAGCATATATTTCTAACAGTACCATATGGGGACAATACAGCGGAATGAACCTTGATTATTTCGCCCCACTCAAATATGCGATTGGTTGGCTTATGCCATCTGCTATGATTGCAGTGGCAATCGGTATATTTTTTACAGAACTTACAGAAACGCCTATTGCAATAGCAATACAAGGGCTGTGGTGGTTTATTGACTTAAATGCAGGAGTGAGTAGAATGGGAGGTGTTCATACGCTGTTTGAATTAACACCTCGTCACAACGTATTAGGAAATACGCAGATATTTCTTGATGAATTTAATACTCTTGTAGCAAACAGGCTGGTTATGTCAGGTGCGGCATTGCTATTTGTTATTGCTACGGTAATTATTTATGAACAAAAAAGGAGGGGCAGATTTAGCGGCTATGGAAAAATCAAAATACACATTACAAGTTTGGCAAATCGCAAAGGTAAATCTGCGGCATAATTTTACACCATTGCTTTTGCTTTCATTTGTCCTAATGTTACTGACACCTGTTTTATTCGGAACAACTAATCTGGATAGTAAAGCCGCAGCAGTTCCGCTTGAAATGTTTATTTCAATCATTGGTATTATCTTACTTGTCCCGATTTTTCAACCAGAGCAAGATGATGAGATAAAAGATATTGTAGCATCGAAATACGTTGATAGCACTTATGTCCATCTAATAAGAGTTACTTATTCAATCATAGGGCTTATCCTGTTGGTTTTGGTCTTTTCGTTATTTATGTTTGTGAACAATTGTGAAATTACGATGGAACTTATCGGAGGAACGATTGCTGATGCAATGTTTTTAGGTTCAATCGGATTGCTTATATCGGCGATTACAAATAATATGTCCGTGTCTTTTATGATTCCGTTTTTGTATTATGTATTAAATATAACGATGAAAAGCAAACTTGGAAACTTTAATCTGTTTTCGATGATGAGTGGAAATTATCAACCCAATATTTGGCTTTTTATTTCAAGTATTGTTTTTATAGTTGTTGCAATTCTGATAAAGAGAGTGTTTGATAAGAAATGACGATTATCGAAATGAAAAACGAATGGATTTTGTGCCCTGTTTGTAAAAGTACGAAAAGATGTTCTACTATTGAACTTTCCACTTTTTTAGTATAAATTAAACGAAAAAATTAATCAATCTAAAAGACCAAATAATTGCTATTATCAAAGAGCCGGATACATATGATGCAGAGTCGATGAACTTGCGAGGAAACTCATATAGATCATCGGCTTTTCCCTTTTAACAACGGAATGATAAAATTTGGTAGCATAGATTACCAAATAAAACAAGCAATATGCATTGGAGACAATATTAATAAAGTATTCTATAATCTTAGAGCAGAGTAGAGTTGAAAGACTCTGCTCTAAAAGGTATTTTTATATTTCTAATGAATCTTCGGAATTTACCCACATTTGCATATTTCCATCAAGATATAACCTTGCATATTCTAATGGTTCATCAACTGCAAGAGACGTCAATGCGTAATCTGATCCGGGTGTTGTCTTTAAATTTTTTTCTGCTTCCCAGCAGTCAATGCGAAGCATATAGCCAGCAGATGTATAAATATCAATGCTATTTTGTTGTGGATTGTATTCTGCAAATATCGTTCTCATCGTATCGAATCTCCCTATCATTCAATCAATCATTTGTTACAAAAATTAGAAGCATTTCAATCAGTTCACCATGTCATTTTCATTTTGTGTTATAATATGCTATCAGATTTTTTTGCCCTTGTAGTTTCCCTTATCAGAGTTCGTAAACACTGATGGGACGATATAACACAAGGGAAACAATAAGGAAAAGCTCACCTGCGATAAATCCAGTGTTTTCAAGGGCTTGTGGAGAATTTAATAACAAAATATAACAGTTATTAAATCTCTTAAAACAGGTGAAATCTCAATCGGAAGTTTGGGAGGAGAATATGAGCACATATGTTTTAACAAGTATGTTTCCTGATGGGATACACGGAAAGAATCGTGAGCTGTTTCAAACCCTGGTGACCCAACGGAAAAGTTTTGCGTTTGTCGCATCCGAATTTGAAAAGGATCATGGTACGACAGATTGCTATTTTCATCTTTTTCTGAATATGCTTGAAGAAAGCGGAATTCATTTTGAAAATTCGTATGTTATTGACGGACGCATGGATGCAGCTGAAGCAAGGAAGTCAGTCTCTAAGGCGGATGTGGTCTGGCTGGCAGGAGGTGATACGCCTGTACAGTATGCCTATTTAGTGAAATATGGTCTGGATGATGCTATTCGGAAGCACCCGGGTCTTATCATTGGAATGAGTGCAGGCTCCATCAATTTGGGGAAGACAGCCATATGCACATTAACGTGCCGCCACAATGAATTAGAAATCTATAACGCATTAGGGTGTGTAGACATTTCGGTCGAGCCGCATTTTGACCACCAAAATGTAACTGATGAACTGATGCAATTGTCGAAAGAGTACACCATATATGGTCTGTGTGATGACAGCGTGATCGTTTGTTCCGATGAAAAAAAGGAATTTTATGGAGAAGTATATAAGCTGAGCAACGGAACAATGGAACAGCTGGAAACTTGACAACTTGAGATTTGCAGAGTTGTAGAAATTCTATTTATAAACGGAGAGAATTGTTATGATTGAAATTAGAAAAGTTAGAAATGGCGATGAAAGAAGTTTGGCTTTTGTTCAAGCGGAAAGCTGGAAGGCAGCATTCAAAAATATATTGTCACAGGAAACGCTTGATAAGTGTGCCAATTTTAACAGGTCTATAACAATGTATAGAAAACTATTGGATGAAAAACAGGGGAATGGGTATATCTTAGAGGATGTTTCAAAAGCAGGATACTCTACAATAATGCTTTGGGTATTTGTGGATAATGTTCGTGCTATTGAGTTTTATAAAAAGTATGGATTTATGGCTAGCGGAAAGGAAAAAACTACCTTTGGTGCAGTAGAAGAAATATATATGAAAGAGCTATAAATAAGCACCCAAGGAAACTATAAAGGCGAGCATCCTCCACAGGGTTGTCTATTGCAAGAGCATTTAGCACACACTCTGAATCAGGTGTGGTCGTTAGCCCTTCCTCTGCCTTTACATCTATGAATCTGTAGCTACATGACCTTGGTGGAAATAAGAGTACTATCGCATGGAGTTGTTGTAACTTTATAGACCATTGTACCAATGGTTAAAATACAGGATTTTTTGTGCAAAATATATAAGAAAGTATAGAGAGACTATTAAGGATGATGAATCAGACTTGATTGGGGATGAGAAAATGTTATTTGTATATTATCCCAAATGTTCAACCTGCCAGAAGGCTAAAAAGTGGCTGGATGAGCATAATATAAATTAGTTGTAAATGGCGGTACTGTGCTGGTTGGCTTTAAGGAAGCAGAGTGGTCTGAAAAACTGAGGATAACTGTAAGATGATATGTGAATATTTACGCTAAAACGGATTATTAAACACAAATTTACTGAGGTTCATTGGAATATCTAAGAAGTAGTTCTGCGACACAACCTGTTTCAGACAATAAAAAAATCACCAGCATGACGGTACTGGTGGTTTCTTTATCATAAATATCTATTTTCTACCGGATTAAGCCATCTTGTTAACAGCGAGTGTTAAACGGGAAACTTTTCTAGCAGCGGTGTTTTTATGATATACACCTTTTGTAGCAGCTCTGTTGATCTGACCGATAGCAGCTTTTAAAGCCTCTTCAGCAGCAGCTTTATCTTTTGCTGCGATAGCTGCCTCTACTTTCTTAATAGATGTCTTAACAGCAGATTTGATAGATTTGTTTCTAGCAGTTCTTTTCTCAGTTACTAAGATTCTTTTCTTTGCTGATTTAATGTTAGCCAATCTGTACACCTCCAATGATTCTGAATTGTTTTACATGATTGTTACATCAAAGCGGACACGGAGCGCTAATGTAAACATACTATTACATTTTAGGTCATCCCCTATTATCTGTCAATACATAAAATCCGCTTTTTTGCAAAAAATAGAAGAAAATCAACAGGAGTGATAAGAAAATGTTTCAGGTAAGAACCGATTTAGCGTTAGAAACAAAAGAAAAGTTTGAAGAGGACAACGTCGAACTGAAGGGTGTGCGAATCCATGAAGAAGAGCGTGGAGAGAATATTAAGATTACAGAAGTGATCATAGAAACGGAAAACGGAGCAAAGAGTATGGGAAAACCAAGAGGCTCCTATATCACGATAGAAGCGCAGGAAATGACAGACGGCGATGACGGATATCACAGGGAAATATCTGAAGAATTAGCAAAAGTGCTGCGGGGAATGATCCCTGTGAACAGGGAGGAATTGTCTGTCCTAGTGGTAGGACTTGGAAACCGTGAGATAACGCCGGACGCACTCGGACCGCGGGTGGCGGATAACATGATGATCACAAGGCATGTGATCCGTGAATTTGGAAAATATGCGTTGGGTGCAGAGCATAGCAATCTGATCAGCAGTATCGTACCGGGGGTCATGGCACAGACCGGAATGGAGAGCTTAGAGATCATCCGGGGAGTCATCCGGGAGACAGAGCCGGATTGTATCGTAGCTGTGGATGCATTAGCGGCAAGAAGTGTGAAACGGCTGAACCGGACCATTCAGATCACCAATACCGGAATCAATCCGGGCTCAGGCGTGGGAAACCACAGACATGGGCTGAACCGTGAGAGTGTCGGGATTCCGGTGATCGCGATCGGAGTTCCGACCGTGGTAGATGCGGCTACCATTGTCAACGATGCCATCAGCGGTTACTACGAAGAAGTGGACTGCACCCTGAACTCCTTTTTTGTAACGCCAAAAGATATTGATGAATCCATTAAAAGACTGAGTTTTACCATATCAGAAGGACTGAATCTGGCATTTGAAAAAACAGCCTGTACAAATTCTTAGAATAAAGCAGCCTGTCCATGCATATAATATATTGTTATGGACAGAGTAAATAAAAAGAAATGTAAAAATAAAATAAAGGGACTGTTAGTATGCGTCCTGATAATTGGAATTATTGCGGTGGGTGTCAGAAGCAGCAGGGCACAGGGAAAAGACACCTTGGGAACGCTGATGATATCACAGCTTGAAAAAGAGCTGTACAATGGCATTTTAAAAACATATACACCGGCAATGACATATGATCAGACAAAAGACAGCAGGGAGTATTTCAAGCGGGTACTCCCTCTTTATAGTTATATGAAAAATAACGAAGTCTATGATACGGCATCGGAGAGCGAACTGACCTATGAAATGATACGCGCAAAAGAAGCGGCAGACGAAAATCATGTGGATGAAAAAACAGGAGAATTAGTCAGTCAGAACAAAGACGAAGAGAGCGAGAAAAAGAGTCAGAAGCCGGTGGTGAATTTTTCTAAGGCAAAATTGGCAGATTTTGATTATCTAAGACAGAATTTTTATACGGTAGACCGGACGACTACCATTACCGGAGACCAGCTCAATGCAGAAAAAATGCTGTCGAAGGATATGCATTTGGCAAAAAATGTGGAGGGTCCACAGATCCTGATCTATCATACACATTCACAGGAAGGGTATGCGGATTCCGTACCGGGGAATTTAGATACCACGGTTGTCGGGGTCGGAGAATATCTGACACAGATCTTACGCGAAAAATATGGAATGAATGTACTGCATCATACCGGAACTTATGATGTCAATGACAGAGATCATGCCTATTCCAATGCAGAGCCGGCAATTGAGCAGATATTGCGGGAAAATCCAAGCATTGAAGTGGTCATCGATTTACATCGGGACGGTGTGGCAGAAGGAACAAGACTTGTGACGGAAATAGATGGAACGCAGATGGCATCCATCATGTTTTTTAACGGACTCAGCCGCACAACGGCACTTGGAGATATTTCTTATTTAAAAAATCCCTACATACAGGATAATCTGGCATTTTCCTTCCAGATGCAGTTAAAAGCGGCAGAGTATTATCCGGGACTTGCAAGACCGATTTATTTAAAAGGCTATCGCTATAATATGCATTTTAAGCCGAAAAGCCTGTTGATCGAGGTTGGAGCACAGACAAATACCTTACAGGAGGCAAAAAATGCCATGGCCCCGCTTGCGGATGTGCTGCACCGGGTCATACAGGAGTGAGAACTACCCCCTTTTTTTCTTGACGAATAACCGAAAAAATAATACCATATAAAGTGGGTTTTAATGCAAGCCGATATACAGGAGGAGATAAAAATGAGCAAGATAATATCCGCAATGGTATGCGTATTTATACCAATGATCGTCAGCACAATATTACAGCAGGTGTTCCATTTTTCTGATTACCTGATGATAGCAATTTATTTTATTATGTTTGCGATTCTGTTTTTCTTTGTAAAGAAAAAGGGATGGTTTTAAGGAGGAGTCATGTCACATATTGACCAGAGTAAAATTCGTAATTTTTGTATCATAGCACATATTGACCATGGAAAATCCACCTTAGCAGACCGCATTATTGAAAAAACGGGACTTCTGACCAGTCGTGAGATGCAGTCACAGGTGCTCGATAACATGGATCTGGAGAGAGAACGAGGTATTACGATCAAGGCGCAGGCTGTCCGTATCGTCTATACTGCAAAAGATGGTGAAGAGTATATTTTTAATCTGATAGATACACCGGGACATGTCGATTTCAACTATGAGGTCAGCAGAAGCCTTGCAGCATGCGATGGTGCGATCTTAGTGGTAGATGCAGCACAGGGAATTGAGGCACAGACACTTGCGAACGTGTATCTTGCCCTTGACCATGACCTGGATGTTATGCCGGTCATCAATAAGATCGATCTTCCGAGTGCAGACCCGGATCGTGTCGTGGAAGAGATCGAAGATGTAATTGGAATCGAGGCACAGGATGCGCCAAGGATTTCTGCAAAAACGGGATTGAATGTAGAAGATGTCTTAGAGCAGATCGTAGAAAAAATTCCGGCACCGCAGGGAGATCCGGACGCACCGTTACAGGCGTTAATCTTTGACTCGCTGTATGATTCCTATAAAGGAGTTATTGTATTTTGCCGTATCAAAGAGGGAAGTGTCCGTGTTGGGACAACCATTCAGATGATGGCGACAGGAGCAAAGGCAGATGTCGTAGAGGTCGGTTATTTTGGTGCAGGACAGTTCATTCCATGCGACGAACTTTCAGCAGGCATGGTAGGCTATATCACGGCGAGTCTGAAAAATGTACAGGATACCCGTGTGGGAGATACGGTCACCGATGCAAACCGCCCATGCAAAGAGCCGCTTCCGGGATATAAAAAAGTCAATCCGATGGTATACTGTGGTCTTTATCCGGCAGACGGAGCAAAATATCCGGATTTAAGAGATGCTTTAGAAAAATTGCAGTTAAATGACGCGGCACTTCAGTTTGAGGCAGAGACATCCATCGCCCTTGGTTTTGGATTCCGCTGCGGATTCTTAGGACTGCTCCACTTAGAGATCGTGCAGGAGCGTTTAGAAAGAGAATATAATTTAGACTTAGTCACAACGGCACCGGGTGTTATTTATAAGGTGCATAAGACCAATGGGGAAGTGATGGAGCTGACCAATCCGTCGAACTTACCGGACCCGGCACAGATTGAATATATGGAAGAGCCGATCGTCAGTGCCGAAATTATGGTCACAAGTGAATATATTGGAGCGATCATGGATCTGTGTCAGGAGCGTCGTGGAACGTATATCAGCATGGAATATATGGAAGAGACACGGGCACTCTTAAAATATGATCTGCCGCTCAATGAGATAATCTATGACTTCTTTGATGCTTTAAAATCACGTTCGAGAGGATATGCATCGTTTGACTATGAGATGAAAGGATATGTCCGTTCCAATCTGGTAAAACTCGACATTCTGATCAACCGTGAAGAAGTCGATGCCCTGTCCTTTATCGTATTTGAAGGAAGTGCATATGAGCGTGGACGAAAGATGTGTGAGAAACTGAAAGAAGAGATACCGAGACACCTGTTTGAGATACCGATACAGGCAGCAGTCGGCAGTAAGATCATCGCACGCGAAACCGTAAAAGCCATGCGAAAAGATGTACTTGCAAAATGTTATGGTGGTGATATCACACGAAAGAGAAAGCTGTTAGAAAAACAGAAAGAAGGAAAGAAACGAATGCGCCAGGTCGGAAACGTAGAGATTCCGCAGGAAGCATTTATGAGTGTCCTGAAATTGGATGATGGAAAATAAAGAAAAATAAAAACCGGACTGTCAGGGTTATGTATAAGGAACACCTTGGCAGTCCGACTTTTTTGTAAACAAATTACTATGTAACAGTAGTAACATCCAAAAAGCTGTAGCTTAGTCCGCTAATTTTAAATCATCCTCTTTAATCCAGCCGATTTTCCGTAAAATTTCACAGAATACAACACTCAGTATTGCAGGAAGAACAAAGCAGATCAATATCAGGCCAAGCCAGTCAAAACCGGTAATAGCAGTCTTTGTTCCGGCAGCAATATCGTTCAGCCATCCGGTGTATACACCAATCTGACCGACAAATCCACAGGTTCCCATACCGGAGGATACCGGAGTACCGTTCATCTGCATTTTAAAAATACAGGTTGCGATCGGGCCGGTAATGGCAGAAGCAAGTGTTGGTGGAATCCAGATGCGTGGATTTTTTACAATATTACCCATTTGAAGCATGCTTGTACCAATTCCCTGAGCAACCAGACCGCCCCATTTATTTTCCTTAAAACTCATAACGGCAAAACCAACCATCTGCGCGCAGCATCCGGCAACAGCAGCGCCTCCGGCAAGTCCGGTCAGACTGAGTGCAGCACAGATCGCAGCACTGCTGATCGGAAGTGTCAGGGCAATACCTACAATGACAGATACCAGAATACCCATGAAGAATGGCTGTAATTCAGTTGCCCACATGATCAGGTTTCCGACAGAGCTTGCCGCTTTACCGATTGCAGGAGCCCACCAGATAGAGAGCAGGGAACCAACTAAAATGGTAACAAGCGGGGTAACGAGAATATCAATCTTCGTTTCTTTAGAAACCATTTTACCACATTCGGCCGCAAAAATTGTCACGACCAAAACAGCAAGCGGACCACCGGCACCGCCCAAAGTATTTGCAGCATTTCCGACAGCCAGCAGTGAAAACAGGACCAGTGGAGGTGCCTGTAAAGCATAACCGATAGACACTGCCATCGCAGGTCCACAGATTCCTTTGGCATAGTCACCGATCGTGACAAGCAGCTCAAAACCGATCTGCTGACCTAATGTGGAAAGGATCGTGCCCATCAGAAGGGAGGCAAAGAGTCCCTGTGCCATGGCACCAAGGGCATCAATACCGTATCGTTTTGCGGAAAATACAACATTTTTCCGTGCTAAAAACTGTTTAAATGAACCGGGTTCTTTTGACATAATAATAACAACTCCTCTAAATTGATTTACTTTAATTTACAACTGACAAGACAGCTGACCATGCAATCATAACATATAAGGAGGATGCTTGTAAACCATAAAAGGAAGAAAAAAGGAATCGGTACAGAAAGCCAAGATTAGAACTGTACAGCAAACGGGATTCGCGTTATAATAAAAATATGAAGAATTTAGAATTATATATACATATCCCTTTTTGTATAAAAAAATGCGACTATTGCGACTTTTTATCAGGGGAAGCAAGTGCATTTGAGAAAAAGGAATATATCAGGGCATTATTAAATGAAATTAAATATCAGGCATATGACTGCGAGGATTATGAGGTATCGACGATCTATTTTGGAGGAGGAACACCATCCACGTTAAAAGCACAGGTAATCGATTCTATTTTACAGGAAATCTATAAGTATTTTCATGTAAAAAAAGATGCGGAAATTACGATTGAGTGTAATCCGGGAACGGTCGAGAGAGAAAAGCTGGCACTTTACCGGTTGAGTGGGATCAATCGTTTGAGTTTTGGATTGCAGTCTGCAAATAATCAGGAATTAAAAATGTTAGGCAGGATCCACAGCTATGAAGATTTCTTAGAGAGCTATGATGCGGCAAGAAAAGCAGGATTTGAAAATATCAACGTAGATGTGATGTCAGCACTTCCTGCGCAGACCGTTATTTCCTATGAGATTACCTTAAAAAATGTGCTTCGCTTAAAACCGGAACACATTTCTGCCTACAGTCTGATGATAGAAAAAGATACGCCGTTTTATGAGCGTTATTCTGGGGATGAATATATCCGTGCTGCCGGTGGAAAACCGAAATATCTTCCAAGTGAGGAAGAAGAACGCAGGATGTACAAGCTGACAAAGGAACTGTTAGCAGAGCATGGTTATAACCGATATGAAATCTCAAATTACGCAAGAGAGGGTTACGAATGTAAACATAATGTAGGTTATTGGCGAAGAGAGAACTATATCGGAATGGGAATTGGAGCAAGCTCCCTGTTTGAAAATACCAGATTCCATAATACAGATATCATGTTTGAATATCGTAAATGCAATTTTGAGCGTGAAGATGAAGAAGTCTTAACGAAAAAAGCACAGATGGAAGAGTTCATGTTTTTAGGACTCCGCATGACGAATGGAATTTCAAGGGCAGATTTTAAAGAAGCTTTTGGAATGGAGATTGAAGGTGCTTACGGACCGGCACTTGCAAAGCTGACATCTGAAGGTTATTTAGAGAAACGTGAGGGCAGGATTTTCTTCACGGAAGCAGGCATTGATGTCAGCAACACACTTTTGACGGAGTTCTTGCTGTAATTTTATAATCTTATAGGTTTATAGCTTTGTAGTTTTATCATTTTACGGTTTTATGATTTCGTGGTTTCCCAGCCAGTCGTCTATGATCTGTTATGCCGGAAAAATAAAATTCCGCCAAGAATACTGACCAACAACTCAGTTACAGGAAAGGCGAGCCATACACCGGTCATGCCAAACAGGTAAGACAGGAAAAATGCCATCGGGATAATGACAAAAAATCCGCGTAAAAGCGAGATGACATGTGCCGGGCGGGCAAATTCCGTGGAGGTAAAATACACCGACAGAATAATATTGAATCCCGCAAAAACACATGCGGTAAAGTAAATGACAAGTCCTTTTACAGCAGTTTGCTGTAGAAGGACATTTTTTTCGCTGTTAAAAATGGCAGTAATCTGCTCGGCACAGAAGAAAATACCAAGGTACACCAAAACAGAGATAGCCAGCATTGTGATCAGAGCATAACGCAAAATAGAATGTACCGCGGTGCGGTCACCCTTTCCATAGCTGCTGCTGAGGATCGGCTGGATACCCTGTGCGATTCCGGTGTAGACAGAGATCACAACCAGAGAAATATTTGCAATGATACCATAAGCGGCCACACCTGTATTTCCCTGCAGATTTAAAATGATCATATTAAAAATAATGATCACAATGCCGGACGAAAGCTCTGTGATCAGAGACGGCAGACCATCGGAGCAGATGTGGCGTATCAATCCGGGAGAAATGCGGCATTTTTCTAAATGAAAATGATTTTTCTTCTGAAAAAAGAAAGTTGACAGTATTAGGATACTGATCATCGGAGCAAATCCTGTTGCGAGGACAGCACCGAAAATCCCCATTTTACATGGGAAAATAAAAATATAGTCTAACAGGATGTTAGAAAAACTGCCCATCAGCATAGCCAGCATGGAAAGCTGTGGAGCACCGTCATTGCGGACAAAACATAAAAGCAGATTGTTGAGCATGAAAGCCGGAGCAAAAAACAGGATCACCCGCAGATAAGTCTGTGTCATTTCAAAGACCGTTTCATTTGCACCAAGCAGATGTGTAAGTGGGGCAGAGAAAAACAGACCGGCGCAGAAGAAGAAAAGTGCAGGCAGTAAAAAAGCAACAGCTGCATTGGTAAATACCTGATTCATATCTTTTTGTCGGTTCTGGCTTTTTAAAATAGAATAGCGTGTGCCTCCGCCCATGCCGATCATCAGACCGCTTCCGTGAATAAAGCTGTACACCGGAATGGCGAGATTTAAGGCGGTAAGTCCGTCTGCACCCAGTCCTTTAGAGATAAAAAAGGTGTCGGCTAAAATATAGCAGGACAGTCCGATCATGCCAAGGACATTGAGAGAGGCATATTTTATAAAATCATTGAGAATCGTATGTTGTTTCATCTGTGTTTTCCTTTCCTGAAAAAATTAGAACAAAAGTGTGCTTCATACACTCCTGCGCTCTGGTGTCTTCCATAGCACAGCTTTTGTTCCGCGCGCGAGCGGTGCTGCATAGCAGATATTTACTTATTCGTGAGCTGCGCATCTTCGCCCGAAGGGCTTTTTGCTCTATAGGAAACACAACTTTCATATTTTCATGTAACACGGTGCTTCCTATAGAGCAAAAAAAACGCCTTACGCTCATTCCTTCTAAGGCCTAACGGAATGAGGTAAAGCGAGCTTACCCGGCGGCAATTTGTATTTAGATTGTATATTCGTAACATATATAGCATATCCGTTTTGAAAAGTCAAGGTGGAGATACTACAAATTCGTAAACATATCCTGTGCGTATACACGAATGTCATTTGGGGTGACCATATGGTATTTATCTTTTACGGCAGAAAAATATTCGTGAATAGATTCCTGCGTAATAATACGCTCGGAAGGTGCTGATGCGGATAAATCTTTTCTGGCAGATAGCCAAGGGGTTTCATTGTGTGTAAAATGTTCTAATACTTTACCGCTATAGCAGCAAAAGTAATTAATAACGCTATCAAAAACTGTCTTTTCCTGAGTGGTTAATATCGTGTCGTCAAAGTCAGAAGCAGAAGCAATCGGATCGAAATGATAATCGCGATACCGGTAATAGATGTCGCGATATACCGGACCATGAACCCATGCCTCACAATCTTCGGAGAAGAGAAACGTATGATAAAAGGCATTGTAAAATCCCTGGATATAATAAAGTGCTTTTTGAAGTGCTAAAGGTGTAATGTCCTCGCAACGGTTTAAAAGGTATCGGATGGCTATGGATATTTTGGATTCGTTTGCAGTATCAAGTCCTCGTCCAAGTAATGTATCTACCGTCTTTCTGCTTTTTTCATAAGAGGCAGGGGATTTAAAGCTGTCTTTTCCGGCTTCTAATATTTCGGAATAATATGCAGGGTCATTGTACAGCCGCGTAAGCATATCCGAGTATTGTTTTGTTGGGATATCTCCATCATAATAGCGGGAGAAAGTCTGCTCACCCCATCCTAAAAGTAAGGAGAGCGGGCGTTTTCCAATAGCATATTTTTCAGGGATCGCCATAATATGCTCTAATGGGATAATGCCATTGGCAGTACGATAAACGTCATAGAGTGCCTTAAGATTGTAATCATTGATTTTTGGAACATATAATAGGGAACCGCAATCATGACAATGAGCCTCCTTACCGGTATAATGGTAGGTTGTTTTTTTGATGGTTCCGGTCATTGGAACTTCGGTAATCATATAGTCAACATCATTTCTGCACTCTTCACAAAAAATCTTTTTTTGAGTCATCATTGTGACCTCCTTTCAAAAGTCATCTAAATAAGTAGTCAATGGATTTGTTACGTTTGTGGAATGAGATAACAACGGTTCGATTTCCCTTTGGCAAGTCGATGATATTAAATTTTGTATAAATATCAACGGTTTCTTCCTCTCCATCTGCGTTATAAAGTTCCACTTGTGGGACAAATACATATAATATTTCATATTCATAACCGGGTTTCGTGTTCTGGAGTGTATGACAGAAATCTTCTACTTCAATCTGCATAAGTATAGATTTTTGCTTATCGCTTCGTATATTATACTCGTTAATAAATTCGATATTCTCCTGTCGCTTTTCGTTTAGAGAAATGGTATATTTTCCTGACGAAACACAAGTTTTTATTTTATCAAGTACATTCTGGATTTCTTCTCGGGTGTAATTCTGATTGTAATATGGATTCATTGCATCACCTCAATATTATGATACAACAGTTGCACCAAAAATACAACACAAAACGCACCAATTGATACACTTTTTAAATTCTGCATATATCACTGACATTACAGAAACAAAATGGTATAATAGGTACCAAACAACAAAAGACTATAACTATATAAAAGCAAAACCCGGAAGATATAAAAAGTATAGAATAATTACAGAAAAGAACTATAAATAAACTATAGGCAAATATAGAATAAAACGATCACGGACAAAAACATGACAACCCCAAAAGAATATCACAACATACAATTAAAAAACATCACCCTGACCTACCTCTTAGAGCGTAAGCCGGTAAAGAACATCAACCTTCGCATCAAGTCCGACGGCTCCGTCTGCGTGTCGGCAAACAACAGAGTCCCGGTGTGGAGGATCGAGGATTTTATTATAGAAAAACAGGACTACATAGAACAGGCGATCCGGGAGTATTCGAGGAAGAATACGCAGGAGTTAGCATCAAAACAATATGTGGACGGAGAAACCTTCGGCTTTCTGGGGAAAAGCCTGTGCTTAAAAGTCAAAGAGGCAGAGACTGAGCGGGTAGAGACGGACGGAACCTATTTGTACCTATATTTAAAACAAACAGAAAATTTCACAAAAAAGGAGCGGCTGGTACAAAAGTGGTTCAAAGAACAGACCGTCCAGGTGTTTTCTGAGATCATAGAAAGCATCTATCCGCAATTTGAAAAATACGGAGTGCCATATCCGAAGATCACCATTCGCAGCATGACATCCCGCTGGGGTTCGTGCCAGCCCGTAAAGGCAAGGATCACCTTGAATGCATGGCTCATTGCTACGCCGAAGGAGTGTATTGAATATGTAGTGGTACATGAATTTGCACATTTTATCCATCCGAATCATTCAAAGCAATTCTGGGCATTTGTAGAGAGCATGATGCCGGATTACCGGGAGCGAAAAACCATGCTCCGGGGCTATGGAACATATTGATTTTTTTAATATGTGTAGTGTATAATACGATCATGTGATCAGCATTTGAAATAAAGATGTTATGATGCGTGTGCACAATGGAGGATATATTTTCACAGTAAGACAGAACTTATGGAGAACGGCTTTGAGAGTTTGAATGAAAATAAACTTGGGAGTGTAGGTATATGAGTTTTAGAAAAGATTTGCGGATGCAATTCCGCTGTGATTTATAACTACGTTAACGATTTGGATGCTTTAAGGGTCCGGTTCACTGAGCATTATACAAGTAAGTGGACTGGACCATTTTATGTTAAAACTTCCGATGAAATGTCAAGTGAACAGAACAGTTTATGGATAAGATGCCGTGTCAGACGGTAAAAGAACAGTTTGTCTTGCTGGAACAGAGTGCAAAATAGGTATGTAAAAGTATAAGTCACAACTTGGGAGGAATACGAAATGAAAAAACGAATTTTAAGTATCTTGCTCATCCTTTGCATGGTACTGGGGTTTGTACCAATGACGGTATTTGCAGAGACAAATTTTGACAGTACATGGACAGAACTGACGTCTGTTCATGGTGGTACAATGCTTGCAACAGGCAAATATTATTTGAACAGTGATATAACTATTGATAGTGCCATTACCATCACGGATAATAGCACGGTTACCCTCGATTTAAATGGTCATGTATTGAGAATGACTGGTGAAGACAGTGTTATTAGGATGGAAAAAGGGAAGCTGACTTTGCAAGACAGTAATTCGCAAGCTATACACAAGTTTAGTGAAGTAAATGATTTGTGGGTACTGGATGAAGCCAATGGTACACAAATTGTCAAGGGCGGTGTTATCACCCAGGACAGAGCGGGTATTAGCGCCCCTTCCTATTACGGAGGAGTCTCTTTAGGAGGAGGAACATTTACGATGAAAAGAGGAAGCATCGTGGGATGTGCTGCTTCCGGTGAGGGCGGTGGCCTCTGTGCAAGTGGCGGTTGCTTCGAGATGGAAGGTGGTACAATTAGTGGCTGTACTGCAAAACAGGGTAGTGGTATGTTTCTGACTAAAACATATATGTATGCAGACGGTGGCAATGTAGAGGGTACGGTGCTGAATGAGGGGAAAATTACTCATAGTTACTATGCTGCCAATGTCACTTATTTCGGAGGTGATGTGGACAACCGGAATGAAATCTGTGATGGTATTTACAAAGGTACGGTGATCAATTATGGCACCATCAGTGGTGGTAGATTTTATGGTACGGTTACCAATTATGGAACTGTTGCCAATGGCAGTTTCAGCAGTAAACCAAATGGTGGATATACGGTGACATTTGATTCTGACGGAGGAACGGCGGTTACTTCCCAGTATTGTGTTAATACACCTGCCCTAGAACCTACCCCACCAACCAAGCGAGGGAATGCTTTTATTGGATGGTACAATGGAGAGACGAAATATGATTTCCATAATGCGGTTACCACAGATCTGTATTTGAAAGCAAAGTGGACAGATACTTATGTCATAACCTATAAGCCCGATGAGTATGCCATAGAAACGACAGAGCAGATTGATAAAAAAAGGTTTTACGGTGATGAGCTGGTAGTGTTGAAAGGTGAGATATTTCATCGTACCGGTTACAAGCAAATTGCTTGGAAGGAGTCAAAATATAAGGATAAGTATGTAGAGACTTATGGTTTGGATGAAATTTATAGAGTTGATTATATGTATAAGCATGAGATAACGGCATTGTATCCGGTATGGGGCGCTAATAATTATACGATTGTTTTTGACGCAAATGGCGGCAATGGAACAATGTCGGCACTTAATATGGAATACGACAAGGCAGAAACGCTTTCAAAAAATACGTTTACCCAAAGTGGATATGAATTTCTTGGATGGAATACAAAGGCTGATGGCACAGGGACAAGCTATACGGATGAACAGTCCGTATTGAATCTGACAAGTGAAAATAATGCTGAGATAACTCTTTATGCACAGTGGAAAGATGTGGAAGTACCTACCGGAAAGATCAGCATTGGCACGAATACATGGAGTACCTCTTTAAACAACATTACTTTCAATCTGTTCTTTCGGGAAGCACAGGAAGTTAAGATTACTGCATCTGATAATAGTGGTCAGCCGGTTACGATTGAATATCTGTTAAGTAGCAGGAAATTGAGCCAAAAAGAAATTGAAACAGAAAATTTTAAGCAGTATAAAGGAGCATTTAATATAAAACCGGATAACGAGTATGTTATCTATGTCCGGTTAAGTGATCTGTCAGGTAACACCTGTTATATTAACTCAGATGGTATCGTGATCAATGAAACCAATTCTGTGATTTTGGGTGTGACAAATGGAAAAACTTATTGTTCAGCAAAAACGGTAATGGTGGATGAAAAATATATGGATACTATTTCTGTAAATGGCGAATCCATAACACCTATAAATGGTGAATTTACTCTTTCGCCGAAAGAAGGAAAACAGAAGATAGTAGTGATTGACAAAACAGGCAATAAATCTGAAATCACCGTAACTGTAAACAAAGGGCATACACCTTTGGACGATGACGGCGATTGCACCACGCCGGTTCTGTGTAAATTTTGTGGTGAACAGGCGATTGCTGCAAAGGAAGAGCATACCTGGAGTGAGTGGGCATCTGCCGGAAATGGAAGACACAATCGTCATTGTACCACAGCCGATTGCAAAGCAGCTAATGCAAAGAACTGCTCAGGAGGTACGGCAACCTGTACATTACAGGCAGTGTGCGAAATCTGCGGTGGGCAGTACGGTGGAATTGATAGCAAAAATCATAGGGATTTAGAGCATAAGGACTCTAATGCTGCGACAGTTACTTCTAGAGGAAATAGAGAATATTGGTACTGTAAAGATTGTGGTAAATGCTTTGCTGATAAAGATGGTATAACAGAAATCAAATTGGATGATATCGTAATCTCAAAGCTCCCACCCAAAATCATAGAGGGACAGGATGCCAGCGTATCAGAAGGTGAAAGAAAAGCCCTTGTTTTTCGTTCCAATGCGGCATTTTGTGATTTCATCCGAGTAGAAATTGATGCTAAAACCCTTAATGAAGAAAACTACACTAAGAAAGAGGGCAGCACGATTATTACGCTGAAAGCTGATTATATAGCAACACTTCCGATTGGGGAGCATACGATTGATATTGTATCAAAAAGCGGAAAAGCAACAGCAAACTTTACTATAACAAGCAAAGAGCCATCCGTAATACCAACACCAAATAAAGAGCCAGCTGTATTACCAGCACCTGATAAAGAACCAGCCATATTACCAATACCAAATAAGGAGCCGTCCATATTATCAATACAGGATAAAGAGCAATCTGTATCACTAACACCGGATAAGCGGCAATCCGCATCACCTACAACGGGGGATGACAGTTATATGATACTTTGGACTGCCTTGGTGATCATAAGCGGCAGTATGCTGATAGGAACAGGCGTTTATGATAAAAGGAAAAGAGTAAAATAAAAGACATATGATAATTGCAAAATGGTATCTGTAAAACCATGCTCCGGGGCTATGGAACTCGTTGACGAACATGGAAAATTGTGCTAGTATAAAAAAGTAAATAAGCCCTTGGGGAAGGGATGAACAGTGTGTTAGGAGGAAGGTTTTATGCAGCAGGGAACAGTAAAATGGTTTAATGCCAAAAAAGGTTACGGATTTATTTCTGATGAAGAAGGAAAAGATGTATTTGTACATTTTTCTGCTTTGAACATGGATGGTTTCAAAGAGCTGAAAGACGGAGAGCGTGTAGAGTTTGAAGTAGTAGAAGGCGAGAAGGGACCACAGGCAGCAAATGTTGTTCGTCTTGGTTAATTCATAAATAGAGTAGAATTGGGAATAATAACCAAAAGAGGGTGTCAGGCACCCTCTTTTTAAATGATATATTTTTATAAAAAATAGATAGAGCAAACAAGTGAATTTTTGCAGAGAGGAGCAGACACGGCATTGAGAGACTTAAACACATTAGAGGCATACGAATTATTAGAAAAGAAAGAATTACAGGATTTGAATTCTGTCGGATATAGATTGCGTCATAAAAAAACCGGGGCAAAGATAGCACTGATCCGGAATGACGACGAGAATAAAGTATTTTATATCGGATTCCGTACACCGCCAAAGGACAGTACCGGAGTGGCACACATCGTAGAACATACCGTATTATGCGGATCGGATAAATTTCCGGTCAAAGATCCGTTTGTAGAATTGGCAAAGGGTTCTCTGAATACCTTTTTAAACGCCATGACCTATCCGGATAAGACCGTCTATCCGGTGGCAAGTTGCAATGATAAAGATTTTGCAAACCTGATGGATGTCTATTTAGATGCGGTATTCCATCCGAATATCTATAAATATGAAGAGATTTTTAAACAGGAAGGCTGGCACTACGAATTAGAGAGCGAGGATGCACCAATCACTTATAACGGAGTAGTTTATAATGAGATGAAGGGAGCATTTTCTTCACCGGAAAGCGTGTTAGAGCGAAGCATCTTGAATTCCCTGTTTCCGGATAACACCTATGGAAATGAATCCGGCGGAGACCCGGTAGATATTCCTAACCTGACTTATCAGGATTATTTAGATTTTCACAGCAAGTATTATCATCCGAGCAATTCCTATATCTACCTCTATGGAGATATGGATTTTGCAGAAAAATTAGAGTGGATCGACAAAGAGTATTTATCCGCATATGACGCGATCACCTTAGATTCCGCGGTCAAAGAGCAGGCAGCGTTTTCGGAGCCGAAGGAAATCTGCTTTCCATATCCGATTGCAAGCAGCGAATCCTTAATGGATAATACCTATCTGTCTTACAATACCGTAGTAGGTACTGTGCTGGATAAAGAACTCTATTTAGCGTTTGAAGTCTTAGAATATGCATTGTTAAATGCACCTGGAGCACCGTTAAAAAAAGCGCTGATCGATGCAGGCATCGGAAAAGACATCATGGGTTCCTATGACAACGGGATCTATCAGCCGATCTTTTCGATCATTGCAAAGAATGCGAATGAGGAGCAGAAAGAAGAATTTTTATCTGTGATCCGAAACGTGTTAGAGGATTGTGTTAAAAACGGTATCAGTAAAAAATCACTGTTAGCAGGAATCAACAGCATGGAATTTAAATTCCGCGAAGCTGATTTTGGTGCTTATCCGAAAGGACTGATGTATGGACTACAGTGTCTGGACAGTTGGATTTATGATGAAAAAGAACCGTTTATGCATATAGAAGCAATCGAGACATATGCATTTTTAAAAGAGCAGACAAAAGGAAGATATTTTGAGGAGTTAGTACAGAAATATCTCTTAGACAACACGCATGTATCGGTAGTAATCACAAAACCGCAGAAGGGTCTGAATGCCGAGAATGAAAAAGCCTTAGAAGAAAAATTAGCAGCATATAAGGCAACGCTCAGCAAAGAAGAGATTGACAGCCTCATCGCAGATACCAGACATTTAAAAGAGTATCAGGAGGAGCCGTCACCAAAAGAGGATTTAGAGAAGATTCCGCTTTTAAAACGGGAAGACCTGAAAAAAGAGATCGTAAAGCTGACCAACGAAGAATGTGAGGTAGCAGGCGTACCGGCACTTTATCACGATGTGTTTACCAGCGGCATCCACTATGTAGACTTTATGTTTGACATCAAACATATCCGTCAGGAAGATCTGCCATATGTCGGACTGTTAAAAGCCGTGCTTGGCTATGTCGACACAGAGCATTACGGCTATGCAGATCTGTCCAATGAGATCGATCTGCAGACCGGTGGGATCAGCAATAACATCTTAGGAACGGCAGATGTGGAAAACATCGAAGAATACAGTCTGAAATTTGAAGTACGCACAAAATTCTTAGAAGATAAGACCGGAGCAGCGCTTCGTCTGGTAAAAGAAATCCTTTGCAGTTCTGATTTGGACGATGAAAAACGTCTGTACGAGATCATCGCCCAGAGTAAATCCAGATTGCAGATGGCGATTGGCGGAATGGGACATTATATGGCAGGAATGCGGGCAATGTCCTACTTTTCAAAGACAGCAAAGATCTCAGATCTGACCGGGGGTATTGAACTCTATAAGATAGTCGCTGATTTAGAAGAACATTTTGAGGAAAAGAAAGAAGAATTAAAAGCAACCTTAAAACGCTTAGTCAAAGAAATATTTGTAAGAGAAAGACTGATGTTAAATATTACTTCCGCAGGTGGAACGGAATTCTTAGAACAAGAATTGCAGATGCTGTTAGAGTCCCTGCCAAGTGATAAGACCCCTGTAAAACCACAGGAGATCCTCTGTGAGAAAAAGAACGAAGGCTTTTTAGATGCCTCAAAAGTACAGTATGTTTCCCGTGCGGGCAACTTTGTGGAAAAAGGGTATTCCTATACAGGAACACTAAGAATCTTAAAAGTCATTATGGGCTATGATTACCTGTGGATTAACATTCGTGTCAAGGGCGGAGCTTATGGCTGCATGAGCGGATTTGGAAAGAACGGAGACACCTACTTTGCTTCCTACCGTGACCCGAAACTTCGTGCGACCAATGAAATCTATGAAAAGATTCCAGAGTATTTAAAGGAATTTGATGCAGACGAAAGAGATATGACAAAATATATTATCGGTACCATCAGCGAAATGGACACACCGCTGACCCCGATTTCAAGAGGACGGCGTTCCCTGATCAGCTATTTAGGACATATCACGGATGAAGAACTGCAAAAAGAAAGAGATGCAGTATTAAGCGGCACGGCAGAGGACATCCGTGCGTTGGCACCTTTAGTACAGGCGGTCTTAGAAGAGCAGGATCTCTGTGTAATCGGAAACGAAGAAACATTAAGAGCAGAAAAAGAGATGTTTATGGAACTGAAAAATCTGTACTAGGAATGTACGAAAGGAAAAATCAAAGGAGACGGAATGAACAATAATTTTAAATCGGGATTTGTAACGATCATCGGACGTCCGAATGTAGGAAAGTCAACCTTGATGAATCATTTGATCGGACAGAAGATAGCGATTACATCCAACAAACCACAGACCACCAGAAACCGGATCCAGACCGTGTATACCGATATGGACAAAGGACAGATCGTATTTGTAGATACACCCGGAATCCATAAAGCAAAAAACAAGTTGGGAGAATACATGGTCAATGTAGCGGAGAAGACCTTAAACGAAGTGGATGTGGTACTCTGGTTAGTGGAGCCGAGTAATTTTATCGGAGCGGGTGAGCAGCACATTATCGAAAAACTGCAACGGGTAAATACACCGGTCATACTGATCATCAACAAAGTAGATACGGTAGATGAAAAAGAAAAAATATTAGAATACATTGACACCTATCGAAAAGTCTATGACTTTGCGGAAATTGTACCGCTGTCTGCACTTCGCGGTCAGAACACGGAAATATTGACAGACCTCATATTTAAATATCTGCCATATGGCCCGCAGTTCTATGATGAAGATACCATCACTGACCAGCCGGAGCGTCAGATCGTAGCAGAGGTCATCCGTGAAAAAGCGTTGCATGCACTAAACGAAGAGATTCCGCATGGAATTGCAGTATCCGTGGATAAAATGAAAGTACGGAAAGGCAAAAAGATCATCGATATCGATGCGACCATTGTTTGTGAAAAAGATTCCCATAAAGGAATCATTATCGGAAAACAGGGAAGTATGTTAAAAAAGATAGGAAGCAATGCAAGATATGAGATCGAGCGTCTTTTAGATGCAAAAGTCAATCTGCAGCTTTGGGTCAAAGTCAAAAAAGACTGGCGTGACAGTGATTTTTTAATCAAAAATTTTGGCTACCGCAAAGACGAAATGTAAGAAAAATGTCAACTGGTAATTATTTGCTGGTATAGGAAAGCTCACCATGGAAATTCTAATAACATAGATAACAGCATCCGACAAGGAGGAATTTTCATGGGAGAGGAAACCTGGAAACAATTCATGAGTACAGGAAGAGTCACGGACTATCTGGCATATAAAATGATTGAGCATATGGCAGACAGTGAACAGAAGGCAAGAGGTGTGGCAAAGCATGGGGCAGAATCTGGTGTTGACAGGAATGGTGCTGTCAGTGATACCCATAGGGGATTACGATAAGAGAATTACATTGCTCAGCAAAGAAAGAGGAAAGATCACAGCATTTGCAAGAGGAGCGAGAAGACCGAATTCCCAGCTCCTCGCTGCAACAAATCCTTTTGCATTTGGTCAGTTTGAACTATATGAAGGGAGAAGTACATATAATCTGGTAAAAGCAGAAATTACCAACTATTTCCGGGAACTGACCATGGATTTAGAAGCCGCCTATTACGGGTTCTATTTTCTGGAGTTTGCGGATTATTATGCGGTGGAAAATGAAAATGCGACAGAGATGTTAAAGCTGCTCTATCAGTCCCTCCGTGCATTAGAGAGTGATGCCTATTTAAACCGGCTGGTACGCTGCATCTATGAATTGAAGATTCTTACGATCAATGGAGAATATCCGAATGTCTTTTCCTGTAGAAAGTGTAAAAAAGAGGAAGATTTAGGATGGTTCAGTGCAAAATATGCCGGAACCCTGTGCAGTGAATGTAAAAATGAGGAAAACGTCATACGGCTGGACGAATCCACACTCTATACTATGCAGTACATCATCACAAGCAGCATTGAAAAGCTCTACACCTTTCAGGTATCGGAGGCAGTGTTGCAGACGTTAGAGCGAATTTTAAAGTCCTATCTTGCTATTTATGTAGACCGAAAATTCAAGTCGTTAAAAGTCTTAGAGGAGATTCGCCGCTAGAAGTTGAAATTTTGCGGATAAAAGGGTATAATGTGAGAGATTTGCATAAGTTAGGAGGTTACATATGAAAAAACAGATGGTTGTCTGCTTTGTTGCAGCAGCGGTGATGATGCTTGTGACCGGCTGTGGGACAAAGGAAGACCGCACAACACTTCATATTAAAGACGGCGGGAAAGTCGTAGAAAATATCACGGAAGATTTCAATCAGGATAACTATGATGAGAAAGAGTTAAAGACATTCATAGAGCAGCAGATTGAAGATTATAAAAAAGAAAGCGGGAACAGCGTCAAATCCGGTGGGTTTGCAGTAGAAGATGGCAAAGCATATCTGACCGTCAAATTTGACGATACCAAGACCTATTCGGATTTTAATGATGAGACACTGTATCAAGGAAGCGTTGTAGAAGCCGTAGCGGACGGTTATACATTCCCGGAGCATTTTTATCCGGTCAAGGATGGAAAATTAAAAAAGAAAGCAACCGATAAGAATATCGATGGTGATGACAGCTATAAAGTAGTCATTACGAGTGAGAGTATAGATGTTGCGGTAAGTGGAAAAGTAGCATATGTGTCAGGAAACAACGTCAAGATTAAAGACGAAAAGACCGTTTCGATCCAGAAAGAAAATGCAGATGATACGTCACTGACGTATATTGTGTACAAATAAAGAAGGCGAGGAAAAAAGCAATGGAAAAGACCATGGACAAAATTGTTGCATTGGCAAAGGCAAGAGGATTCGTATATCCGGGTTCTGAGATTTATGGAGGACTGGCAAATACATGGGATTACGGAAATCTTGGTGTAGAATTAAAAAATAACGTAAAAAAAGCATGGTGGCAGAAATTTGTAATGGAAAATCCATATAACGTCGGCGTAGACTGTGCGATCTTGATGAACCCGCAGACATGGGTGGCATCCGGACATCTTGGCGGTTTCTCCGATCCGTTAATGGATTGTAAAGAGTGTCATGAGAGATTCCGTGCAGATAAGATCATTGAAGATTTTGCAGAAGAGAATGGAATTACCTTAGAAGATTCCGTAGACGGCTGGTCACAGGAGCAGATGAAGAACTTCATCGAAGAGCACAATGTACCATGTCCGACCTGTGGAAAACATAACTTCACGGACATCCGTCAGTTCAACCTGATGTTCAAGACTTTCCAGGGTGTCACAGAAGATGCAAAGAATACCGTATATTTAAGACCTGAGACGGCACAGGGAATCTTTGTCAACTTCAAAAACGTACAGAGAACCTCCAGAAAGAAGATCCCGTTTGGTATCTGCCAGATCGGAAAATCCTTCCGTAACGAGATCACACCGGGTAACTTTACCTTCCGTACCAGAGAATTTGAGCAGATGGAGCTAGAGTTCTTCTGCGAGCCTGGAACAGACTTAGAGTGGTTTGATTACTGGAGAAGTTTCTGCCGTGACTGGCTGTTAAGCCTTGGAATGAAAGAAGATGAGTTAAGACTCAGAGACCATGATCCGGCAGAACTGGCATTCTACAGCAAAGCAACTACAGACTTCGAGTTCTTATTCCCATTCGGCTGGGGAGAACTTTGGGGAATCGCAGACAGAACCGATTATGACCTGACACAGCATCAGAACACATCCGGTCAGGATATGAGTTATTTTGATGATGAAAAGAAAGAAAAATACATTCCATATGTTATCGAGCCTTCACTGGGTGCAGACCGTGTGGTATTAGCATTCTTATGTGCAGCTTATGATGAGGAAAATATCGGAACAGAAGAAAAACCGGATATGAGAACCGTACTTCATTTCCATCCGGCACTTGCACCGGTAAAGATCGGTGTACTTCCGTTATCTAAGAAATTAAATGAGGGTGCAGAAAAAGTCTTCACACAGTTATCTAAGAAATACAACTGTGAATTTGATGACCGTGGAAATATCGGAAAGCGTTACAGAAGACAGGATGAGATCGGTACACCATTCTGTATCACTTATGATTTCGACTCCGAAGAGGATGGAGCAGTTACCGTCCGTGACCGTGACACCATGGAGCAGGAGCGCATCAAGATTACCGATTTAGAGGCATATTTTGCAGACAAATTCACATTCTAAGGATCTTACAGGATCATAAAAAGCAGAACATCAGAGGATGAACTTCCGGCAGGGAGTGCATCCTCTTTTTGGATTGAAAAAATATCCGTAAATCCTTGTCAGAAGCGGCTTTCAGCCAATGGTCCAGTGTAAGAGTTTGGTAAAAAGTTTGGAAAAATCAGGACAAAAACCTAGACTTTAGTTTGCTATACAAAATGCGGACCATATGTTAGAATTTTAATGAAAAGTCAAGTGTTGAAAATATGTAGGAGGGAAAATATGAAGAAAAGACGATTCACAGAAAAAAAGAGTATATCTTCCGTGTTCAGTCTCTTTCTGGCATTTGCATTGATGGTGACAAGTGTCTTAGGAAGCAGTCTTGGAACACTCGAAGTACAGGCAGCAGAAGGGACATTATCCGGTAGTGGAACATATAATGACCCGTATATTATTGAAGATGCAGCAGATTTAAAGGCATTTGCAGCATTGTTAGATGGAAATGCTGCAAATCTTGGCATTTGTGCAAAAGTAGCAGATGGTGTTGCCAGCATTGATGTTTCAGACGAAACGTGGCAGCCTATGCCGGCAAATGTCAAAGATGCCGGATATACCGGTGTATTCGATGGAAATGGTGCAACGATCAAGTTAAATGTGGACAAGTCAGAACAAAATGCCGGCTTATTCAGCATCATAGGTGACGGCGGAGAAGTTAAAAATGTAACCACAGAGGGCAATGTAATAGGAAGGAGCTATGTCGGTGGTATATGTGGAACGAATAAAGGAACAATTAGTGATTGCAATAACAAAGCAAATGTAACATCAAGAAATAGTATGGCAGGAGGAATTGCAGGCTATTGTGAAAGCAGCGGAAAAATTCAATTTTCCGGCGCTATGACAAATTCCGGTAAAATTAACTCAAATGGTTCTATAGGAGGAATTGTGGGAGAATGCAAGGGTTCTATTGAGGGAGCCGGAGAACTGCAGAATACAGGAGTTATTGACGGTGGAATGTATTATCAATCTACTGGAGGAATCGCAGGAAAATTAGGAGACGCTGCTGCATTGAAAGTTACAGGAGAGGTACGGAATACGGCAGAAGTCAGCGGAGCTACTTATACCGGAGGAATTGTAGGCTGTCTGGCATCAAGCAGTGGTGACCCGATACAGATACAGGCAGGAAGCATTCTGAATACGGGAAATGTCACTGGCAGCTATGCCGGCAATTCGATCGGAGGAGTGATAGGATATATTACAGGCAAGGCTGAAATATCAGCAATGACAGGAGATATCAGAAATACCGGAGCAGTCAAAGGGCCAAGTGATATCGGAGGTGTGTTTGGATCTTGTAACAGCTCTACGGTCACAGCAGCCGGAGACATTGTCAATACCGGGGAAGTGGCAAGCAATCTCTCGGGTAATGAAATTGGAGGGATTGTAGGAAAATTGAATGAGTCACAGCTTATTGCAGTAGGAGGAGAAATCCGCAATGAGTCGAATGTTACGGGAGCAACTCAGGTAGGAGGAATCGCAGGCAGGTGTGATCGGAATCAGACAGCTAGTCCGATCCGGGCATATGGAGATATTGTAAATCAGGGAAAAATCTCAACTACGCGAGCTGACAATATAGGCGGTATCGTTGGAAGCTATAACTGTAAGGAAGGCATCGTGTCGGATACCGGTGTGATAAAGAACGAAGGTGTGATTGAGGGAATAGGTACCTATGTTGGAGGAATCGTGGGATCTTACGGTATCGCAGCATCTACAGGAGCTGTCAAAAAATGTATCAATACAGGAGATGTCACAGCCTCAAAGGGTATACAGGTAGGTGGATTATTCGGATATGTAAGCATAACAAGCAGCACGGAAGAATATAGAAATATTGAAAATTCTTATAGTACCGGACAGGTGAACATAACAGATGCAACAGATGCAACAGACAGTCGGAATGGAACTTTAGTAGGCTGTTTTAGCGGAAATAAAATAAAGAATTGCTATGATACGGTAACAGATGCATTACCAATGTTAGGCACGACAAAGTATTGCCAGGGTGTAGAGAACTGTTACAGTATGTCAGAGGATACAAGCGTCACAGAGCCAGAGGGAGTCGTAGTTAAGACAAAGGCAGAATTTGCTTCCGGAGAAGTGGCATATTTATTAGACGGAACCGGAGAGAACCGTGCGGAAGCACCGGTATGGGGACAGAATATCGGAACAGATGAGAGTCCGGTATTAGGTGGAGCAGCCGTTTATAAAGACGGTGATGTTTATGCAAATGCGGAACATACCTATGATGTGGCATATACATGGTCAGCGGATAAGAAGAACTGTACAGCAAAACAGAACTGTCGTCTCTGTGGCATAGAGGGAGCAGAGGAGACGGTAGCAGCAGCTTACAGTATCAAAAAACAGGCAACAGAACAGGCAGAGGGAATCGGACTCTATACGGCAGTATTTAAAAATGGTCTGTTTACAACACAGACAGCAGAAGTAAAGATTGCAAAGCTGACACCAAAACCAAGTCAGCCGACGAACCCAAGCAACCCGTCGAACCCGACGAAGCCAAGTGATCCGTCAAAGCCAACAAATCCGTCGAACCCGACAAAACCGACCAATAACAAAAAGAAGCCGGCAGCTAAGGGAACGACCCTAAAGGACAGCAAGGGTGCAACCTATAAAGTGACCGGTGCAAAAGTAAAAAATCCAACGGTAACTTATATAAAACCGAAAAAGAATGTAAAGAAAGTCAGCATTCCGGCAACGATCACAGTAAAAGGTGTAAAATATCAGGTAACGGCAGTATCCAAAGATGCATTTAAGAATAACAAGAAAGTGACACAGGTCACGATCGATAAGAACGTTAAGAACATCGGAAAGAATGCATTCTACGGCTGCAAGAACTTAAAGAAAGTGATCATCAAGACCACAAAGCTGACGAAAAAGACTGTCGGAAAGAATGCGTTCAAGGGAATCCATAAAAAGGCAACGATCAAAGTGCCGAAAAAGAAATTGAATGCTTATAAGAAGCTTCTGAAAAATGCAGGGATCAGCAAGAGCGTAAAAGTAGTGAAGATGTAAGAAAAATAGGTAAAAAACAAAAAAAGAACAGAAACAGTAACAGGCGTGAAAAAGCAGAAGGGAATCTTTGGATTCCTTTTTCTGCTTTTTTTGGACAAATTTATGAAAATCTGTTGCGAAAAATGAAATTTGTGTTAAAATCAATTATGTGCGACCCTTGATGGTCGTATTACATAGTGTATTTGTGATCACCACAATACGGGGCATCACATAACAATATATAAATTTTTTTAGGAGGAATTATTCAAATGGCAAAATGGGTTTACAAATTTGAAGAAGGTAACGCTTCTATGAGAAACCTGCTTGGTGGTAAAGGCTGTAACTTAGCCGAGATGACAGGCTTAGGAATGCCGATCCCTCAGGGATTTACAGTAACCACAGAGGCATGTACCGAGTATTACAACTGCGGAAAGACAATTTCCAAAGAGATTGAGGATCAGATCTTCGAGGCTCTTGCATGGTTAGAGGGCGTAAATGGTAAAAAATTCGGAGACACAGAAGATCCGTTATTAGTATCTGTCCGTTCCGGTGCTCGTGCTTCTATGCCAGGTATGATGGATACTATCTTAAACTTAGGTTTAAATGACGTAGCAGTAGAAGGTTTTGCAAAGAAGACAGGAAATCCTAGATTCGCATATGACTCTTACAGAAGATTCATCCAGATGTATTCTGACGTAGTTATGGAAGTTCCAAAATCTTACTTCGAGAAGATCATCGATGAGATGAAAGAAGCAAAAGGTGTAACTTACGATACAGAGTTAACAGCAGATGACTTAAAAGAGTTAGCTGAGAAATTCAAAGGTGTATATAAAGAGGCAATGAACGGCGAAGAGTTCCCACAGGAGCCAAAAGACCAGTTAATGGGTGCTGTAAAAGCAGTATTCCGTTCATGGGACAACCCTCGTGCCATTGTATATCGTCGTATGAATGATATCCCTGGAGACTGGGGAACAGCCGTAAACGTACAGACTATGGTATTCGGTAACAAAGGTGACACATCAGGAACAGGTGTTGCATTTACCCGTAACCCATCTACAGGTGAGAAAGGTATCTTCGGTGAGTACCTGATCAACGCTCAGGGTGAGGACGTAGTTGCAGGTGTTCGTACACCACAGCCGATCACTCAGTTAGAGAAAGACTTACCAGAGTGCTACAAACAGTTCATGGATTTAGCTATGAAATTAGAGAACCATTTCCACGATATGCAGGATATGGAGTTCACAATTGAGGAAGGTAAATTATACTTCTTACAGACTCGTAACGGTAAGAGAACAGCTCCTGCAGCTATCAAGATCGCTTGTGATTTAGTAGACGAAGGACAGATCACACCGGAAGAAGCTGTTTGCCGTATCGAAGCAAAATCATTAGATCAGTTATTACACCCAACTTTCGATGCAGATGCATTAAAAGCAGGTGAAGTAATCGGTTCCGCACTTCCGGCATCTCCTGGAGCAGCTGCTGGTAAAGTTATCTTCACAGCAGAAGAAGCAAAAGAAGCAGGAATCGGTGGAAAAGGCGAGAGAGTTATCCTTGTTCGTCTTGAGACATCCCCAGAGGATATCGAAGGTATGCATGCTGCACAGGGTATCTTAACAGTTCGTGGTGGTATGACATCTCACGCAGCCGTAGTTGCTCGTGGTATGGGAACATGCTGTGTATCCGGATGTGGTGAAATCGAAATCGATGAAGAGAAGAAAGAGTTCAAACTCGGTGGATATACATTCCATGAGGGAGATTACATTTCCTTAGACGGAACAACAGGTAAGATTTACAAAGGCGACATCAAGACAAACGAAGCTTCTGTAAGCGGTGACTTCGGACGTGTTATGGGATGGGCTGATGAGTTCAGAACATTAAAAGTTCGTACAAATGCTGATACACCGGCAGACGCTAAGAAAGCTCGTGAGCTTGGTGCAGAAGGTATCGGTCTTTGCCGTACAGAGCATATGTTCTTCGAGGAAGACAGAATCGCTGCTTTCCGTGAGATGATCTGCTCCGATACAGTAGAAGAAAGAGAAGCAGCACTGGATAAGATTCTTCCTTATCAGCAGTCTGACTTTGAAGCATTATATGAAGCATTAGAGGGATGCCCGGTAACCATCCGTTTCTTAGATCCGCCACTTCATGAGTTCGTACCTACTGAAGAGGCAGATATCAAGAAATTAGCAGATGCTCAGGGCAAATCTGTAGAGACGATCAAAGCAATCATCGAAGGACTCAAAGAGTTCAACCCAATGATGGGACACAGAGGATGCCGTCTTGCAGTTACTTATCCTGAAATTGCAAAAATGCAGACAAAAGCTGTTATCCGTGCAGCTATCAATGTAAAGAAAGCACATCCGGATTGGAACATGGTTCCTGAAATCATGATTCCACTTGTATGTGAAGTAAAAGAGTTAAAGAACGTAAAAGAAGTAGTAGTAGAGACTGCTGATGCAGAAATCGCTGCTGCAGGTTCTGACTTAAAATACTCCGTTGGTACTATGATTGAGATTCCAAGAGCTGCATTAACAGCAGACGAAATCGCAACAGAGGCTGAGTTCTTCTGCTTTGGTACAAACGATTTAACACAGATGACATTCGGTTTCTCTCGTGATGACTCCGGTAAGTTCTTAGATGCTTACTATCAGGCTAAGATTTTCGAGTCTGACCCATTCGCAAGATTAGACCAGAACGGTGTTGGAAAATTAATGGATATGGCTGTAAAACTTGGAAAACAGACACGTCCGGACATGCACTTAGGAATCTGTGGAGAGCACGGTGGAGATCCATCTTCCGTAGAGTTCTGCCACAAGTTAGGATTAGACTATGTATCCTGCTCACCATTCCGTGTGCCGATCGCAAGATTAGCAGCAGCTCAGGCAGCTATCAACAACAAATAATTCGGATTTTTAAATCTGTAATTGTAATAAAAAAAGAGGCTATCGCTTCAGCGAACAATGTTCGCGAGGCGGTGGTCTTTTTTGATGAAAATATCATTGACATAATTTGCGCTGCATTATAAGGTAATAATAGTAAAAGCGATTTAGTAGTTTACAGATATTTCGTATTTATAGAGATGGAGAGGATGATTGTTGTGAAAAATACAGTAGTAGTATTGAATGAAGTAATGGCTTCTATGACTCTGGCTTTTAAAAAGGCAGGGTTTAAGATTGTTGCGTCTTATGAAAATGATGCCAAAGTATGTGATATATATAAATTCAATATAGAAGGAACTCTAATAGAAGAAGATATTTTTAAGACAGATATAATTGACATACCCGAAGCAGATGTAATGGTAGGAAAATTGATGTGCCCTCCTTGCTCAATAAGGAGTTTCAGTCACAAAACGGAACATTCTGAAAGTTTCTTTGAGCGATTTCATTCAATATTTTCTTTGAAACATCCGAAGGTTTTTATGCTTGAAGGGCATAGGAGTATGGTTCAAAGAGAAGAATTTCAACAATTCCTGTCTGATTTGGCTCAAGAGGGATATCAGATTTCTTATAAAGAATATGATGTGTATACATTAACAGGATTGCCGGTAAATGAAAGGAAACTATATATCATAGGAGTGCGAACCAATTTGGGAAAAGCATATGCATTCTTAGAAAAGGATTATATACCATTATGTTTTGAAAAAGATATTTTAGAGCAGAGACGGGTAGATGAGTGGTATGATAAGATAACATCAGATTTGTCAATGCTATATGAAAATATGAATATAGATAGTGAACGATTTTTATGCTGGACACAACGGGGATATTCAGAAAAAGACAAAGTTTCATGGAATGCAAGAAAAGTTCCTTTGGTGAATGTTGATGGAAAAATAAGAAAACTTAGCCATAGAGAAGTGGCGCGTTTGAAAGGATATCCGGATGCATTTGAATTAAGAATTAATAAATATGGAAAATACTGGTTATATCAGAAATTGATGGGAGCGTCTAATATATATGTAGTATATCAAATTGCCAAATCGATTGAGTATGTATTAAACGATGATGATATTCGGAATCAGCAGGTTGTGCGTGCAATTCAATTTGAAAAATTAGTAGGGCAATACTTAAAGGAAAAGTTTAGTACAGTTGAAACTTCTGAAGAAAGAGATATTTGGGGAGACTTTCAAGTTAACAGGAGAGACAATAAAATACATATCGAAGTAAAAATTTATAGAAATAAAAATGTCGAATATGGAAATATATTAAGAATATGCCAACAGTTATCAATAAAGGATTTGGATACTCAGGATAGTTTTATTTTAATTGTTGGAAATATAGTAAAAAAAGAAATAAAACAAAAGTGCAGAGATGAGTATGGAATTTTCATATGGGATATTGCAAATGTGCTATTTCTGTTTGATGAATTTCCAAATATCAAAAATGAATTTGTTGCATTACTCAATTATACAATTAACGAAATAGAACCGGAAGAACCTGTTCCGAATATGATTGAGGGAACTCATGATGAAACGGGTGGTAATAATCTGTATAAAAGGTTAGAACATATAAAGCCGGGAGTTAAGGAATTTCAGTCCTACGAAAAAGTGTGCATTGAGATATTAAAAGAGGTTTTTGGTGAGTCTTTAACATTATGGGCTGAACAACGAAAATCTAATCAGGGTTTATATCGGTTTGATTTATGCTGTAAAATAAAGCATGGGGAGAATCAGGAATTTTTTGATACAGTCAAGAGATATTTCAATACAAAATATATTGTATTTGAGTTTAAGAATTATGCAGAACTAATTACGCCAAAAGAAATATATAGTACGGAAAAGTATTTGTATAAGACGGCGTTACGGTGTGTTGCCATCATTATTGCAAGAAAAGGTGCTAGTGAACGTGCACTTACAGCAGCAAGGGGATGTTTGCGAGAAAATGGAAAATTGATTTTATGTTTGTCAGATGAGGACTTAATTCAGATGATGGATATTAAATTAAAAGAACAAAGAAAACCGGCAGAGTATCTATCGGATATGTTAGATGATATGCTAATTAATTTAGAGAAATAAATAACGATAAGGAGGGATGATAAATATGATGTATCCATATATGACATTAGCAGATGAAACAGAGATCGTACATTCACAGATTATAGAAGAAAACGGAAAAAAGAAAGTAATTGTACATTTTGAACGTCCAACAGAAAATGGATTTGATTCCGCACGATGTGAATTACCAGATTATAAGTGGACAGAAAAAGAAGGGTATTCGGATGAAGAAATAGCAGTATTTGAGGAACTTTTGCACAGTAATGCACATTTGTTGTACAAATATGCGGAGAATGGAGGAATTCAAATTGCCTAAATTATTTACAGTAAGTGGTTATATGGTATATTTTTGGTCAAATGAAGAAGGAGAACCCATTCATGTCCATATTTCTAAAGGAAAGCCATCGCCAAATGCAACAAAAATATGGATTACAAGAACGGGAGGATGTATTGTAGCAAATAATGGCAGCAAAATACCGAATAAAGAATTACATGAGTTAATGGAGTTTATATCCGCACAGTTTTTTCTTATATGTTCTAAATGGAAACAGTTTTTTGTTACAGATACCATTAAATTTTATTGTTAAGATTATTGTGGAGAATATCATATTTTAAAATTATAGAGTAATCAAAACAGGAGAACACGTGCAGACAGAAAGATTAAACATCACCCCAATGACAATCGAAGAAACAGAAGCGCTCATAGCAAAGACTAAAGACACAGACCCGGAGCTGAGTGAGGCATATGCCGAGATGTTAGCAGGAGGAAAAGAGTTCCCGGAGCAGGCACTGTGGTATCTGCCATGGAAAGTATGTCTGAAAGAAAACGATGCCTTTGTAGGGGATATCTGTTTCAAAGGCTTACCGGAGTCAGGACAGCCGGAGATTGGCTATGGGATCGTAGAGGAATATCAGGGAAACGGATATGCAACGGAAGCAGTAAAAGCCATGTGTCAGTGGGCAATGCAGCAAAGTGGAGTTCGGGCAGTGGAGGCAGAGACAGCGCCGGACAATCAGGCATCGAAAAATGTCCTTGCCAAAACAGGGTTTCATCCGACAGGAGAAACCGGCGAGGAGGGACCGCGTTTTCTGCTCGAAAAGAGATAAGTATCAATAACAAATCCTTATAAACTACTGGAGAATACGGATATAGAATTTATTAGTATAAATGCTGATAAAATTCTATAGAATGAATTTTACAGATATACAGAGAGGAAGCAAAAAAATCCATACAAAGTTTACATAAAACAGAGGTTAAAATGAAAGAAAGACAAAAAGAACCATCACAACAAAAGAATCCGCGCAAGTGGGGAATGATCCTGCTGATGGCAGTGCTCATCATCGTTATGCTGGTATCCCTGTGGAACATTTTAGGATACCTGTTAGAAGGTAGGAAAAGCGAAAAATTTGCACAGGATCTGCAGGAATCGGCGATCATTATAGAAAAAGACAATACGGATTCGAAAGATACAAAAAAGGAAAAAGAAGAGAAGGAAGAACCGATACCGGATGCAATTGATTTTGACACCCTGCATGCGATCAGTAAAGATGCAGTGGCATGGCTGTATGCACCGGGCAGTGGGATCAACTATGTAGTAGCACAGGCAGAGGACAACGATTACTATCTCCATCGGTTGTTGAATGGTACAGAAGCAAAAGCCGGTACCTTATTTATGGATTATCAGAATCATTCCGATTTTTCCGACTGGAATACGATGATCTATGGACATCACATGAAAAACGGTACAATGTTTGCCTCCTTGGTAAAATATCAGGATCAGGAATATTATGAAAAGCATCCTGTCATGTATCTCTACACACCGGGGCGGCGTATGAAATTAGAAATCCTTGCAGGATATACAACGGATATAGAGGACAGTGTGTATACCATCCCAACGACGAAGGAAGGCAGGGATGAGTTAGTAAAGCATGTCCTTCAAAAATCCAACTTTACATCAGAAGTATCGGTAACGGGGGAGGACAAATTGGTAACTCTATCTACCTGTACCTATGAGTATGAAGATGCAAGATTTGTTGTTATAGGAAAAATCGCAGAATAATCAGATTGACAAATCAGAGTTTCTAACGTATATTATATCCTAGTAAGTAACTAGGATATAATATACGTTTTTCTGTTACTTCAGATATTCCCGTAAAGAGAACGTCAGACATACCGACAGGATGATCTGGCTTGCCAACAGCCCCCACAGATAACCTTTGATACCAAAGGCAGGGATGGCAAACAGTGCAAACAGAAGGCGGATGCAGATACTTACTAGATTATAACAAAAAGTTTGTACGGTCCTGCCAAGTCCGTTTAAAATGGCGGCAAGCGTAGAAGTCAGGTAGAGGAAGGGGCAGATAAAACCAAGCTGCATAATAAAGTTGCCGCTCATCTCATTTTGAAACAGCCACATTCCTAAAAAATTACCACCGAAGAAAAAGAAAGCCGTACAGGCAAAACCAAACAGCATACAATAAGTAATAGATTTTGAAACCGCTTTTTTGATCCGGTCGCGTTCTCCGTGTGCAGAGGCTTCCGAGACAGCAGGAAGCAGCATGACAGCTAACGAATTTGTGATCGAGGTTGGAAACAAAATCAGTGGGAGAGCCATTCCGGTCAGGACACCGAACATGCTTAAAGCCGCAGAGGTGCTAAATCCCGCCTCTTTGAGTTTTAAGGGGATTAAAATAGCCTCAATACTGGTAAAAAGATTTAAGACAACACGGTTTCCGGTCAAAGGTACGGATAAGCGTCCGATCTTTGGCAGGGCATTTTTAAAATCCCAGAGCCGTAACTTAGAAAAATGCACGGCGGCGGCAGAAAAGAGAGCAGAGGAAATCTCCCCACAGACAATTCCCCATACCGCAATGGCAGGTGTCACGGGAATCTGTTCCTGCATCTGGACGCGGTAGATGACATAGACACTGGCAACACGCACGATCTGTTCGATAAGCTGTGACACAGACGGGATCATCGCTTTTTTTAAGCCGTAATAATAACCGCTGATACAGGAATGGATAGCACCAAATGGCAGAGAATAGGCGAGGATCCGAAGCAGCGGTGCAGTACGATATTCGTGGATCACATGATAAGCTAAAAAGTCAGCCTGTGTATATAAATAGAAAGCACACAAAAAGGACAGACTAAGAGATAGCAGTAAACCGGCTGCCAGATAGCAGCGTCTGCGGCTCTCGTTTTGATCATCGGAGACTTCGGCAACGAATTTAGAAATAGCGGTCTGTATACCGGCAGTAGTAAAAGAACTGCACAGGGCAAGAAGCGGAAAGATAAGCTGATAAATTCCGATTCCTTCCGCACCAATCGTATGAGATAAGAATATTCTATAGAAGAAGCCTATGATTCTGCTCAAAACGCCGGAGGCAGTTAATAAAAACGTGCCAAGAACCAGAGGATTTTTCATATAGTGCCTGATATAACGGGAAAGATTCATTTTGACCTCCCGAAAGAACATTTATCTTAATATATGCAAGATGTCCTATTGACAGAACCGGAAAACGTATTATAATATACATATAAAACATATAGGAATAGTAGGAGATAAAAATATGATTTATTTGGATAATGCAGCAACAACAAAAACGCATGAAGACGTTGTCAAAGAAATGCTTCCTTATTTCACAGAGAATTATGGAAATGCATCAAGTGTATATGATTTAGGTTCTAAAAGCAAACTTGCCATTACAAAGTCCAGAGAGACGATCGCAGCAGCATTAAATGCAAAGCCGGAGGAAATTTATTTTACAGCCGGTGGTTCTGAAAGTGATAACTGGGCATTAAAGGCGACAGCAGAGGCATACAAAAACAAAGGAAAACATATTATTACGAGTAAGATTGAGCATCATGCCATCCTGCATACCTGTGAATATTTAGAGAGAGAAGGATATGAGATCACTTATTTAGATGTAGATGAGAGAGGTCTCGTTGATGTAGAGGAGTTAAAACAGGCAATCCGTCCGGATACGATCCTGATTTCCGTTATGTTTGCAAACAATGAGATCGGAACGATCGAGCCGATCGAGGAGATTGGAAGCATCGCAAAAGAACATGGGATTTTGTTCCACACAGATGCCGTACAGGCATTTGGCCAGATACCGATCAATGTGGAAAAAATGCACATTGACATGCTGAGTGCAAGCGGACATAAATTAAACGGACCAAAAGGCATTGGATTTTTATATATCAGAAAAGGTGTAAAGATCGGTTCCTTTATCCATGGTGGAGCACAGGAGCGGAAACGCCGTGCAGGAACAGAAAACGTTCCGGGAATCGTAGGACTTGGAAAAGCCGTTGAGATTGCAGTTGCCACAATGGAAGAGCGGACGAAAAAAGAGAGCGAGCTTCGTGATTATCTGATCGAACGGGTATTAAAAGAAGTACCGTATTCGAGATTAAACGGACCGCGTAAAGACCGTTTGCCGAATAATGTCAGCTTCTGCTTCCAATTCATAGAGGGCGAGTCATTGTTAATTATGTTAGATATGAAGGGGATCTGTGCATCTTCCGGATCAGCCTGTACATCAGGTTCCTTAGACCCTTCCCATGTATTGTTGGCAATCGGTCTGCCGCATGAGATCGCACATGGTTCCCTGCGACTGACCCTTGGTGCAGATACCACAAAAGAAGATATGGATACAACCATAGAAGCAATCAAAGAAATTGTACAGAAACTGCGTGATATGTCACCGCTCTATGAGGACTTCAAGAAAAAAAGTGCAGTTTCAGAATAAGGAGGATTTATTTTATGTACAGCGAAAAGGTAATGGATCATTTTCAGCATCCAAGAAACGTAGGAGAGATAGAGAACGCAAGTGGAGTTGGAACCGTAGGAAATGCAAAATGCGGGGACATCATGAGAATTTTTTTAGATATTGATGATGACGAAGTCATCCGTGACTGTAAGTTCAAAACCTTTGGCTGCGGTGCGGCGGTAGCAACCAGCAGCATGGCAACAGAGCTTGTAAAAGGTAAGACCGTACAGGAAGCGTTAGAAGTTACAAACAAAGCAGTGATGGAAGCACTTGACGGATTGCCACCGGTCAAGGTACACTGTTCTTTGTTAGCAGAGGAGGCGATCCATGCCGCACTCTGGGATTACGCAGAAAAGAATAATATAGTAATACAGGGCTTAGAGCAGCCAAAATCCGATATTTCCGAGGGCGAAGTGGAGGAGGACTACTAAGCCGGAGGAAATTATGGAGAAAAAAAAGGTAGTAGTGGGAATGTCGGGCGGTGTAGATTCATCCGTAGCGGCATATCTCTTAAAAGAACAGGGCTATGATGTCATCGGAGTTACGATGCAGATCTGGCAGGACGAGAGTACACAGATACAGGAAGAAAACGGCGGATGCTGTGGACTGAGTGCTGTGGATGATGCAAGAAGAGTAGCAGGAGAACTTGGAATTCCTTATTATGTCATGAATTTTAAGCGGGAATTCAAAGAACAGGTCATGGATTATTTTATCGGCGAATATCGTTTAGGAAGAACACCGAATCCGTGTATTGCCTGCAACCGTCATGTAAAATGGGAAGCACTGCTAAAAAGGAGTCTCGATATCGGAGCAGATTACATTGCCACCGGACATTATGCCAGAATCGAGCAGCTTGCAAATGGCAGATATGCCATCAAGAATTCCGTAACAGCAAAAAAAGACCAGACCTATGCACTGTATAATCTGACGCAGGAACAGTTGTCACATACCCTGATGCCGGTGGGAGATTATACGAAAGACGAGATACGAAGCATTGCTGAAAAGATCAATCTGCGTGTGGCAAACAAACCGGACAGTCAGGACATCTGTTTTGTACCGGATGGCGATTATGCCGGATTTATTGAACGCGAGATTGGAGACAGTGTTGCAAAAGAAGGAAACTTTGTCTTAGAAGACGGAACGGTTTTGGGAAAACATAAGGGAATTACCCACTATACCATTGGACAGAGAAAGGGCTTAAATCTTTCTATGGGAAAACCGGTTTTTGTAACGGAAATCCGTCCTGAAACGAATGAAGTGGTCATTGGAGATAATGAAGATCTTTTTGTGCGGGAAGTCTATGCAGACCGGATCAACTTTATGTCGGTACCGGATTTAAAGGAAAAACAGCATTTTAAGGCAAAAATCCGCTATGCACATCAGGGAGCACCGGCACTGATCGAGCAGATTGACGATGATCTGATCCGATGCACGTTTGAAGAACCGCAAAGAGCCATGACTCCGGGACAGGCTTTAGTATTTTATGATGGAGAATATGTTGCGGGCGGTGGTACGATCATCAAAAGATGATCATACCCGCAGAAATTTTCGTTTATATTCGTTTGGAATCGCAAAACCGCTCTTTTGTACGGCAGCCATACGATAGAGTTCAGAAGCAAGCACATCTTTTTTCAAAAGAGCTTGGGCTGCTTCATCTAACTGCTGTTTTTTGTCCAAAGGAGAGGTGAGAAGCGGAATCGTGGAATGTTGTTTCAGTTCCTTTAAAAGAGGAGCAGCATCCTCGCGAAAACCAAGTATTTTTCCATATGGTACATAATCAAGATTACGGTAAAAGCCGTAATCTTTTTCTTTTATATCTAAAAGAATGTGAGTAAGAAGCCTGCTCAGACGGGTGTAGGTTACTTCTTTGGTCTTTAGATCATCCAGAAAATCCACAACGGATGAAAAATGTTCCCGCTGTCGCAGGATCCGGTTAGAAAGCTCCAAAGAGCCGTCTGCATAGTCGGTAAATGAGTCGTGGGTGGCAAGACAATAGCCTAGCATAGCGGAAAAATCCTCTTCAAACATCAGGGGATGTGCGTTCAATGCTTCGCATAAGGTCAAAAAGGCACTTTTTGGCATCCACGCATCTAAGGCAGAAAGGTCACTGTAAAGGTCGGCCAGTCCGTTCAGATAAGAACGGATTCCGGTCGCAGACGCAAAAGAAGTATCTAAGTTATTGGCGTGATAACCGCTTCCGATACGGGCAATGGGAACCGGGCGGATCTGACTGTTCCGGCGAAAAAGAGCTTTGCAGTATTCCAGTCCTAAGATATTATTCGGCGAAGCTAAGATCGTTTCTGCTAATTCGGGTGTAACCGAAGCTAAGACAGAAGGATCACCGGATAAAGGGGCAGACAGGGAAGTCTGTACGGCAAAGGCTCTTGCGGCAGGATAACTCATTCCTTTTTTTAAGGCATCATTCAAAGCAGAGCGATATGCGGAAGGTTCTTCGGCTAAAAAACGTGCTAATGACAGCAGGGCAGCCTGATCCGGCGTTTCACAGCCAAAGCAGACAGCGGAAGTTACCCCGATGCGGTCTAAAAGGGCAATGCCTGCCCCGGCAAAATATTCCGCACTTGCCGTAGACCAGAGGACCGGAAGTTCTAATACCAGATCCGCTCCGTTTTCTAATGCCATTTTGGCTCTTGTATATTTGTCGATCAAAGCGGGGGCACCCCGCTGTACAAAATCCCCGCTCATGACCACGATAAGATAGTCGGCATTTGTATCATTTCTTGCTTTTTCTAACTGATAAAGATGTCCGTTGTGGAACGGATTGTATTCTGCAATAATACCTGTAACATTCATTTTTTCGTACACTCCCTGTTTAGTGATGGCTTTGGATGAGAATGGCTCAATTATAGCATGCCCGTTTTTTATCAGCAAGACTCCGGCAGGGGGACTTGTATAAAAAAGAGAAAACGATTATAATAAATATACTTTACTGTTTAAAATCAGGAAAAAAGAAGAAGTGAGGAAAAGAAATGAATATATTGGTCATCAACTGCGGAAGCAGTTCTTTAAAATTTCAGCTGATCGATTCTGCAAGTGAGGAAGTGCTTGCAAAAGGTCTGTGCGAGAGAATCGGAATTGACGGAAGACTGGTTTATCAGTCCGAGGGAAATGAAAAAGAGATTACAAAAGAGCATATGCCAACACATACAGAAGCTGTCAAACTGGTGTTAGAGGCACTGGTAAATCCAAAGACAGGCGCCATTTCATCTTTAGATGAGATTGGTGCGGTCGGTCACCGTATCGTTCATGGCGGAGAGGCATTTACAGAATCCACATTAATTACAGAGGAAGTAATTGCGGCAGTAGAGCGTGTCAGTGAATTAGCACCGCTGCACAATCCGGCAAACCTGATTGGAATTGAAGCCTGTCAGAAGCTGATGCCGGGCGTTCCGATGGCAGCAGTATTTGATACGGCATTTCATCAGACCATGCCGGCGGAAGCGTATATGTATGGTATTCCTTATAAGTACTACTCACAGTTCAAAGTTCGTAAATACGGTTTCCACGGAACCAGCCACAGCTATGTATCCAAGCATGCTGCAGATATGTTAGGACAGCCATACGAATCCTTAAAGACGATCGTCTGTCATTTAGGAAACGGTGCATCTGTCTGTGCAGTAAAAAATGGAAAATCCGTAGATACTTCCATGGGCCTGACACCGTTAGAGGGACTTGTTATGGGAACGAGAAGTGGTGACATTGATCCATCCGTCATTGAGTATATTGCAGAAAAAGAGAATTTTGAGATGGAACACATCATGGATGTATTGAATAAAAAATCAGGAGTCTATGGTATTTCAGGCGTGTCCAGCGATTTCCGTGACATTGAAGCCGCAGCAAAAGCAGGGGATGAGAGAGCCGCACTGGCACAGGATGTATTCTGTTATCGTGTGGTAAAATATATCGGTGCCTATGCCGCAGCCATGAACGGAGTGGATGTCATCTGCTTTACTGCAGGTTTAGGAGAGAATTCCGGTGAGACCCGTAAGAAGATCTGCGATTATTTAGGATACCTTGGCGTAGAGTTAGATGAAGAAGCAAATAAGAGACGTGGAGAGGATTTAGTGATCTCTACAGAAAGCTCTAAAGTCAAGGTTCTGATGGTGCCGACAAATGAAGAACTTGCCATTGCAAGAGAGACAGCGGCACTGGTTTAGAAATAGCTCAAAAATATAGCTGAAATAAGGCAAAATCTGTTGACAAATATCCGGTGGATATGTATAATTGTTTAGGTGTGAATAGGAGAAGAAGATGAAAGTTGATTTGACAGATATCAAAGCCTTGGAAAACAGGGAAGTAGAAAAAAGAGTTCCCGTGGACCTCGTCACATTCGACTCGAAGCTGGGTAAATTTCCTATTACAAAAAAGGAAGACGTGGCACTCCATATCAGGAACGAAGAGAATAAGCGGCTGTTTGTTCAGGGTACGACAGAGCTGACCATTGAGATTCCTTGTGACCGTTGTCTGGAAGAAGTTCCGACAACATTCCATATAGACATCAATAAGGAGATCCCATTAGAGGAGACTCCGGATGTGGATGAGGAAAAGCTGGAAGCGAAGGACTACATGCTTGGATTTCATCTTGATTTAGATAGAATCATTTATGATGAAGTTTTGGTTAACTGGCCCATGAAAGTATTATGTAAAGAGGATTGTGCAGGCATTTGTAAGAAGTGCGGCAAGAATCTGAATCATGGTACCTGTGACTGTGAAAAGACAGAACCAGATCCAAGAATGGCAGTTATCCAAGATGTATTTAAGAATTTTAAGGAGGTGTAACCAAATGTCAATTTGTCCAAAGAACAAATCCTCTAAGGGTAGAAGAGATAAAAGAAGAGCAAACTGGAAAATGACTGCTCCGACTTTAGTAAAATGCAGTAAATGCGGAGAGTTAATGATGCCTCACAGAGTTTGCAAAAGCTGTGGCTCATATAACAAGAGAGAAATCGTTGCACAGGATTAATCTGTCATCATTGAGGAGTGTTTGAAAGAACACTCCTTTTTTGCTATATAGGAAATTCCTATATAGCAAAAGCCCTTCGGGCAGAATCGCACTGCGGCGGAAAGGAATTGTGTCGCAGATGCGACCCGCCGCAGGCGGAGAATCCTGCAAGCAGGATTCTTTCTTAGGAACTTTTTTTCAGGAGGGAAAGCTGTGAACACAGAACATGATAATACGCTGCTTTCTATATTAGGAAAAATCACAGACAGTCTGTTACTCTGTCTGCTGTATCTGCTCAGTTGTCTGCCGGTGATTACGATCGGAGCGGCAACGACAGCACTTTATTATACCACGCACAAAGTACTCCGCTGTGACAGGAGTTATCTTTGGAAAGAATATAAGCGGGCATGGAAAGAGAATTTTAAACAGGCAACCATCTGCTGGCTTATCTTTGCCGGGATAGGTGCTTTGCTTGGATTTGACATCTATGTGATGTATGGGATCTTTCGTGCCGGAAGTCCATACGGAAGTGCCTATGTATTTTTTGCGGTACTGCTGCTGGCGGAAATTTTGTGGATGGTATATACCTTTGCATACATTGCAAGATTTCAGAATAGTACAAAGGAAGTGTTAAGAAACAGTGCGATCATGACGGTCATCCACATTCCAAAGAGCCTTGCACTTTTAGCCGTGTTAGGAGTAGGAGCCTTTTTGGTATGGCTGATACCGCCGCTGTTTTTGATCATTCCGGTGTTGTGTGCCTGGTTTGCAGAGGTAATCTTAGAGAGTGTCTTTGTGAATTATATCAAGGAAGAGGACAGGGAAGACGGGAAAGAAGATTTTTCGTAAAAGGCAATTTTTAGAAACAACCGTTTTTTGTGGTTGATTTATAGAAACAGATATAGTATATTTTCTTATAGACATGCGAATAAGGAGGTATTCCTATGCAGGAAGAGGTACGGGTTGTACTGGATGCAATGGGAGGAGACCATGCACCGGAAGAGATGATCAAGGGTGCAGTGGAAGCAGTAAACGAAAAAAATAACATCCATGTTCTTTTGGTCGGACAGGAAGATGTCATATCCGAGGAACTGGAAAAATATACCTATCCTAAGGAAAGAATGGAGATTGTCCATGCATCCGAAGTGATAGAGACAGCAGAGCCGCCAGTCATGGCGATCCGCAAGAAAAAGGATTCCTCCATTGTGGTAGGAATGAATATGGTAAAAAACGGTGAGGCAGATGCTTTTGTGTCAGCAGGAAGTTCAGGAGCCATTCTTGTAGGTGGACAGGTTATCGTAGGCAGGATCAAAGGAATTGAAAGACCACCGTTGGCACCGCTGATCCCAACGGAACAGGGAGTATCCCTTTTAGTCGATTGTGGTGCGAATGTGGATGCGAGACCGAGCCATTTAGTACAGTTTGCAAAGATGGGTTCTATTTATATGGAACATGTCATGGGCATCAAAAAGCCGAGAGTTGCGATCGTCAACATCGGAGCAGAGGAAGAAAAAGGAAATGCACTGGTAAAAGAGACATTTCCACTGTTAAAAGAATGTGAAGATATTAACTTTGTTGGAAGCATTGAGGCGAGAGAGATTCCGCACGGATATGCAGATGTCATTGTGTGTGAAGCATTTACCGGAAACGTGATCTTAAAACTCTATGAAGGCGTGGCATCGACATTAATGAGTGCCGTAAAGCAGGGCATGATGTCATCGTTAAAGAGCAAAATCGGAGCATTGATGGTAAAGCCGGCGTTGAAGAGCACGCTGAAACAGTTTGATACCGCACAGTACGGTGGAGCACCGCTGTTAGGCTTAAACGGTCTGGTCGTTAAGACACATGGAAGCTCTAAGGCGGCAGAGATTAAAAATACCATTTTGCAGTGTGCCGTATTCCAGGAACAGGACATCAATCAGAAAATAAAAACTTATATTGTACAAAAACAGGAAGAACAGGAATAAGGAGGAAATCGATATGGAATTTGAAAAAATTAAAGCGATTATCGCAGAAGTATTAAACGTTGATGAAAATGAGATTACAATGGAAACAACATTTACCGATGACTTAGGAGCAGATTCCTTAGATGTATTCCAGATCATCATGGGATTAGAGGAAGAATTTGATATTGAGATCGCCAACGAAGATGCAGAAAAAATTGTGACAGTCGGTGATGCCGTAGAGCAGATTAAGAATGCTTTAGCATAACAGAACAAGGAAATGAGTAGTGAGAAGCCCTTTCTTTTTCAGAGGGCTTTTCGTTATATATGGAAAGAGGAGAAAGAATTTTGTACCAGAATCAGAAAAAAATGGAAGAGTTTCAACAGGTGATCGGATATCAGTTTCAGAATAAGAATCTGCTGCGTCAGGCATTGACACACAGTTCTTATGCAAATGAGAAGCATATGCACAGACTTTCCGATAATGAGAGACTGGAGTTTTTAGGTGATGCAGTCCTTGAGATCATCTCCAGTGAGTATTTATTTAACACATATCAGGACAAGCCGGAAGGAGATCTGACAAAATTGCGTGCAAGCATTGTCTGTGAACCGACACTGGCACTCTGCACCAAGGAAATGGATCTTGGAAAGTATCTCTATTTGGGAAAAGGAGAGGATATGACAGGCGGAAGAAGTCGTAAATCCATTCTTTCCGATGCGCTCGAGGCTGTGATAGGTGCCATTTATTTAGATGGTGGTTTTGCTAGTGCAAAAGAGTTTATTTTACGTTTTATCTTAACGGATATCGAGCACAAACAGCTCTTTTATGATAGCAAAACTATCTTGCAGGAGATTGTACAGGCATCCCATAAGGAAGAACTGGGATATCGTCTGGTAAAAGAGGAAGGACCGGACCACAACAAACACTTTGTGGCAGAGGCATATGTCGGCGACCGGGTCATCGGACAGGGCGAAGGCAGGACCAAAAAGGGAGCAGAGCAGGAAGCCGCGTACCGCGGAATACTGAAACTGCGTGAAGAACAATCGTAAGCAGTGAGGGAACAGGATGTATTTAAAAAGTATCGAAGTACACGGTTTTAAGGCTTTTGCGAATAAAATCGTATTTGATTTTCACAACGGGATCACAGGGATCGTAGGACCAAACGGAAGTGGAAAAAGTAATGTTGCAGATGCAGTGCGCTGGGTACTTGGGGAACAGAGTGCAAAGCAGCTTCGTGGTGCGAGTATGCAGGATGTCATTTTTGCGGGAACGGAGAATCGGAAACCGTTGAGTTATGCTTATGTTGCAATTACATTGGATAATTCAGATCATAAGCTGCCGGTGGACTATGAGGAAGTGACTATTGCAAGAAGAGTCTATCGTTCCGGTGAGAGCGAATACCTGATGAACGGAAGTCCGTGCCGGTTAAAAGATGTCAATGAACTTTTTTATGATACGGGAATCGGAAAAGAGGGTTATTCCATTATCGGTCAGGGACAGATTGACCGTATTTTAAGCGGAAAGCCGGAGGAACGACGGGAGCTTTTTGATGAAGCGGCAGGTATTGTAAAATACAAACGCAGAAAAGTGACGGCACAGAAAAAATTAGAGCATGAGAGAGAAAATCTTGTGCGTGTCAATGACATTCTTTCGGAGTTAGAGCGTCAGTTAGCACCGTTAGAACGTCAGTCCGAAAAGGCACATTTATATTTAAAAAAGAAAGAGGAACTGAAAGAATACGATGTCAATATGTTCCTCTTAGAAGTAGAGCGGATCGAACAGCTTCTTAGTGAGGCTGGAAAGAACTTTGAAATTGCAAGCGAGCATCTTACGGAAACCAAAGAACAGCATGAGAAGATGAAAAGTGAGTATGCGGCAATGGAAGAGGCAATGACGCAGATGGATGAAAAGATCAGCAATCTGAAGGATTCCATTGCAGGCACAGATGTGACCAAAGGAAAATTAGAAGGTCAGATCAATGTCTTAAAAGAACAGATCCATACGGCACAGCTTACCAAAGAGCATTTAGGGGAACGGATCGCTTCCATTGAGGCACAGCAGGAAGAACGCAGGCAGCAGGGGAGCACTTATGATGCACAGCGTCAGGAATATGAGACGCAGCTTGCAGCGATTGAAAAGACCAGGGAACAGGCACAGGAAAAATTACAGTCGATCCAGGCGGAGATTACCCGTTGTAAAGAAGGCATTGAAGAGGGGAAAAATGAGATCATTGAGCTGTTAAACCGGAAAGCATCCGTAAAGGCAGGACAGCAGCGTTACGATACGATGCTAGAGCAGATACAGATCCGAAAATCCCAGTTGAACCAAAGACTGTTACAGAGAAAGACCGAAGAAAGCGGTTTAGTAGAAGCACTGCAAAAGAGTGAAAAAGAGCTTGCAGATATCGAAGCAGAGATTGCAAAAGGCAGAGAAAATGAAGCGAAGATGCAGGCACAGAAAGAGGAGTGGCGGCAAAAGACGCAGGAGAATGTTAAGAAGTTAGAACAGGCGAACATTCATTATAACAAAATGCAGTCGCGTTTAGAGTCGTTAAAAAATATTGCAGAGCGCTATGAAGGCTATGGCAACAGCATCCGCCGTATCATGGAGAAGAAGGAGACAGAGCCCGGAATCCATGGTGTTGTGGCAGATTTGATTCAGGTAAAACAGCAATATGAAACAGCAATTGAGACAGCCTTGAGCAGCAATGTCCAAAACATTGTCACGGAGGATGAAGAGACGGCAAAGCGGATGATCCGGTATTTAAAGGAAAACCGCTATGGCCGCGCGACATTTTTACCACTTACCAGTGTGGGCAAAAAAGAGCCACGCAGGAACCATGAGGCAGAGCAGGAAAAAGGCGTTATCGGCTATGCCGACCATTTGGTATCAAATGATAAGAAATATGACGGGATCATGGCTTATCTGTTAGGAAGAGTGCTTGTCATTGATACGATCGGCCATGCAGTTGTGATCGCAAAAAAATACCACTATTCCCTTCATATGGTAACTTTAGAAGGGGAATATTTAAGTCCGGGCGGCTCGATGAGCGGTGGTGCGTTTAAGAACAGCAGTAATCTGCTTGGAAGAAAAAGAGAAATAGAAGAACTCGAAAAAAATATTGCCGCGCAGAAAAAAGAAATTGAAGAATTAAAACAGCGCAATCTGGATATCCGTACCGCAAAAGATTTACTGACCGAGGATTTAGAACAACTTCGTGGAGACCTGCAAAAAGCATTGATCTTAAAGAACACGGCACAGATGAATGTCAGCCGTGCTAAGGAGCAAAAGGAAGAGAGCGAGAGCGTATTTTCCGGATTGCAGGCAGAGAGTGTCCAGATCGAGCAGCAGATCGCAGAGATTCACGAAAAGAAGGAGCAGATCGCACAACAGATCGAGCAGGCAGCTTCCCGTGAAAAAGAGATTGAACAGGCAAATGCAGCCTTCCAGGAAATCTTAGATGAGCAGATTTATGTGGAAGAGAGTGCGGCAAAAAATGTTTCGGAGATACAGTTAGAGGAAGCGAACATACGCCAGAAAACAGAATTTGCAATCGAAAATTTAGAGCGTATCCAAAGAGAGTCCGAACGTTTTGCCGAAGAAATCGAAAAAGTAAAAGCAGATGCAGAGCTTTCCGAAGAGGATGCGAAGAAAAAACAGGCGGATATTGAAGAAATCGAAAAGACCATCATGGCTTCTGATAATACCTATGCGTCGCTGGTGAAGGAATTAAAGGAATCCCAACAGCAAAAGGAAGAGATGAATACGGAGTACAAAGGCTTCTTTGAGAAACGTGAGGAAGTCAGCCGTCAGATGAATGAGTTAGACAAGGAAATCTTCCGTTTGAATCAGCAGAGGGAAAAGTTAGAAGAGGCGTTAGAGTCCCAGCAGAATTATATGTGGGAAGAATACGAGCTGACCTTCAACAATGCAAAAGCATTGCGAAATGAGGAATACGATAATCTGACCGAGATGAAAAAATCCATTACACAGATTAAAGAGGATATCCGAAAATTAGGAGATGTCAATGTCAATGCCATTGAGGAATACAAAGAGGTATCAGAGCGTTATGGATTTTTAAAAGGACAGCATGATGATTTAATCGAGGCAGAGCAGACGTTATTAGGAATTATTGAGGATTTAGACACCGGCATGAAACGCCAGTTTGCGGAGAAGTTTGCAGATATCCAGAGAGAGTTTGATAAGGCGTTCAAGGAACTCTTTGGCGGTGGAAAGGGAACGTTAGAATTAGTGGAGGAAGAAGACCTCTTAGAGAGTGGAATCCGAATCATTGCACAGCCTCCGGGCAAAAAATTGCAGAATATGATGCAGCTTTCCGGAGGAGAGAAATCCTTAACGGCAATTGCACTGTTATTCGCAATTCAGAACCTGAAACCGTCACCGTTCTGTCTCTTGGATGAGATAGAGGCAGCACTGGATGATAATAACGTCACACGTTTTGCAAAGTATTTACATAAGTTGACGAAGAATACGCAGTTTATCATCATTACACATCGACGGGGAACAATGGCAGCGGCAGACAGACTCTATGGCATTACCATGCAGGAAAAAGGAGTTTCTACGCTGGTATCCGTCAATCTGATAGAAAAAGAACTTGATTAAAGGAGGAAAGAGTATGAAGTGGGGCTTTAAAAGGTCAAAGGAAAAAGAGGAGCAGACACCGGAAGCAGTCGCGGAGGAAGTGACGGAAGAGGCAGAATCTATCGAAGAAGAAGCGAAAGAAAGCTCTGAAGCAGAGCCTATGGAAGATACATCCGAAGAAAGCTCTGAAACAGAGCCTACAGAAGATACATCCGAACAAAATTCTGAAACAGAGTCCAGCGAAAATGAATCCGAGGAAAATTCCGAAACAGAAAAGAAACAGGGATTTTTCAGCCGTCTGGTGGCTGGACTTACAAAGACCAGAGACAGCTTTGTGTCAGGAATTGATTCTATTTTCAGTGGCTTTTCTTCCATAGATGATGATTTTTATGAAGAGATTGAAGAAATCCTGATCATGGGAGATATCGGCGTACGCGCGACACAGGAGATTCTGGAAAATTTACAGCAAAAGGTAAAGGAAAATCATATTAAGCAGCCGGAAGAATGTAAGGAGTTACTGATCCAGAGCATTAAGGAGCAGATGGAGGTCGGAGAGACTGCATACCGCTTTGAACATGAGAAATCCGTCGTACTGGTAGTCGGAGTCAATGGTGTCGGAAAGACAACTTCTGTCGGAAAATTGGCAGGCAAGCTCAAGGCACAGGGAAGAAAGGTGGTGCTTGCAGCAGCCGATACATTCCGTGCAGCAGCAGGAGCACAGTTAGAAGAATGGGCGCACCGTGCAGGCGTTGATATGATCGGCGGCCAGGAGGGAGCAGATCCGGCAGCAGTCGTATATGATGCAGTAGCGGCAGCAAAAGCGAGAAAGGCAGATGTCCTTCTTTGTGATACCGCAGGACGACTTCACAATAAGAAGAACCTGATGGAAGAATTAAAGAAAATCAACCGTATTATTGATAAAGAATACCCGGGTGCATTCCGTGAAACTTTAGTGGTCCTGGATGGAACTACTGGTCAGAATGCACTGGCACAGGCAAAGCAGTTTATGGAAGTTGCGGATATTACCGGAATCATTTTAACGAAGATGGATGGAACCGCAAAAGGTGGAATTGCCGTAGCGATCCAGTCGGAACTTGGCATACCGGTGAAGTATATCGGAGTTGGTGAGACGATTGATGATTTACAGAAATTTGATTCAGAGCAGTTTGTGGATGCATTATTTTCCACAAGAGAGGAGTAAGACATGCTGACATTGGAGAAATTTGAAGAGGCAAGTGAGAAAGTCAAAGAGGTTACCTTAGAGACAAAATTAATCTACAGTGATTTTTTAAGTGAACAGACAGGAAACAAGGTCTATCTGAAACCGGAGAATATGCAGTTTACCGGGGCATATAAGGTCAGAGGAGCATATTATAAGATCAGTACCCTGTCTGATGAAGAAAGAGAGAAAGGACTGATTACAGCATCAGCCGGAAATCATGCACAGGGAGTTGCCTATGCCGCAAAATGCTATGGAGTCAAGGCTACGATTGTCATGCCGACAACAACACCGCTGATCAAAGTGAACCGCACAAAGGGTTATGGAGCAGAAGTGGTATTATATGGTGACGTCTATGATGAGGCTTGTGCAAAGGCATATGAATTGGCGGAAGAAAAAGGATATACCTTTATCCATCCGTTTGATGATTTAGCAGTCGCTACCGGTCAGGGCAGCATTGCCATGGAGATTTTTAAGGAACTTCCGTTAGTAGAATATATCTTAGTTCCGATCGGCGGAGGCGGACTGGCTACCGGCGTTTCCACACTTGCAAAACTTTTGAATCCTAAGATCAAGGTCATCGGCGTAGAGCCGGCAGGTGCAAGCTGTATGCAGGCATCCTTAAAATCAGGAAAAGTAACTACACTTCCGAATGTGAATACCATTGCGGATGGTACAGCCGTAAAGACACCGGGAGAAAAGATTTTCCCATATATCCAGAAAAACTTAGACGACATCATTACCGTAGAGGATGATGAATTGGTTGTTGCATTCTTAGACATGGTTGAAAATCACAAGATGGTGATTGAAAATTCCGGCCTGCTGACCGTAGCTGCCTTAAAGCATTTAAATGTCAAAGAAAAACGTGTCGTATCTATTTTAAGCGGCGGCAATATGGATGTCATTACGATGTCCTCTGTGGTTCAGCAGGGACTGATCTTCCGCGACCGTATCTTTACAGTATCTGTGCTGCTGCCGGATAAACCAGGAGAACTTTCAAGGGTAGCAGATACGATTGCAAAAGAACAGGGAAATGTTATCAAGTTAGAGCATAACCAGTTTGTTTCTATTAACAGAAGTGCAGCCGTAGAGCTTCGTATTACGCTAGAGGCATTTGGAACAGACCATAAGAACCAGATTATGAAGGCGTTGGAGAAGAACGGATATAAGCCGAAGCTGGTAAGAACAAATCTGTAAATAAATATGAAGCGAAACTAGAAAGTGTCAGGAATGAGACAGACAAGGCGTTACATGAGGTAGCGCCTTTTTCTATACACATGGTCAATAGTGTATGAAAATCAGACAAAAAATTACATTTTTTGGTAAAAAAACTGCCAAAATAATTGAAATATAGGAAAAGTGGGAGTATATTAAATAAGTATCAGGTACAAACGAAAGACAAGAGGAAGTTATGAAATGTTATATGAAATAGGCGATAAAGTTTTGGATGAGTGGGTCATTACCAGAACGATTGGAGAGGGAAGTTATGGAAAAGTAGTGGAGATCGAACGCAATGAGTTCGGTTTGTCTATGAAATCAGCTCTAAAGATTATATCTATCCCCGGAAATAACAGCGAATTAAAAGCAGTTATGGGAGAGGGAGTCGATAACAAAAGTATCACATCTTATTTCTATGGATTCGTAGAAGAAATTATCAAAGAGATCGCAATTATGTCCGAGCTTAAGGGGCATACCAATATTGTTACCTATGAAGATCATCGTGTTATACCACATCAGGATCATATCGGCTGGGATATTCTTATCAGGATGGAATTACTGACATCTCTTTTAGATTATTCAGAGGAACATGAAATTACAGAACAGACAGTGATCAAATTAGGAACCGATATTCTTACGGCATTAGAAGTGTGTCAGAAGTACCATGTTGTACACCGTGACATTAAACCAGAAAATATTTTTGTTTCAGCAACCGGAGATTTCAAACTGGGAGATTTCGGAATTGCAAGAACCATTGAAAAGACAACATTTGGAATGTCAAAAAAAGGGACTTATCCTTATATGGCACCGGAGATTTATCAGGGCAAAGAAAGCGATATCTTAGTAGATATGTATTCTTTAGGACTGGTCATGTACCGGATGTTAAATGACAACCGTCTGCCGTTTTTCCCGGAATACCCGAAAAAGGTAACTTATGTAGACAGAGAAAATGCGTTATATCGTCGGATACAGGGAGAGACATTTCCGAAACCTCGTCATGGAAGCAAAGAGCTTGGAAATATTGTGATGAAGTCCTGTCAGTATCAAAAAGAAGACAGATATGGCAGTATTTTTCAAATGAAAGAAGCATTAGAGCATTTAAATGGCAATACCAGTAAGAATCTGAATCGGATATATGGAATGACAGATGCTAAAAAAAGACAGGTCCGACAACGGGAAGAAGGTACCGTAGGTCTTTTTGAGCAGAATTTTGAAAAAAGAAAGCAACAGGAAGAGAGGAGGGATATTACAGAACCGGTCATCGAAAAAGAACAGACGCAGACTCCAAAGAAAAAGAATCGGGTGTTGTTATATGTGCTGATCGCTGTCTTAGCAGTAGGATTTTTAGGTGTGATGACAGCAGTATTTATCAAAATAAAAAGTATTGTTCCAATGAAAAATACAGAAAAAGAACAGACGCAAACAGAGGAAAGCAACAATAAAAAAGCAGATTCTAAGAAACAACAGAAAAAGAAAGAGAAAAAGACAGAGAATACGAAAGAGGATACAACAGAACAGACGCAGGAAGAGGGTACAAAAGACAGTAAACAGGAGAATGTTGATGATAGCAGTGATGAAATAGAGCAGGAAGTGCCAAAAATAAAGGCACAGGATAAAACATCAGATACTTCACCGGCACAGGAAGTTCCGCAGACCTCAGAACCGTCACAGACAGCGGAAACACCACAGGCTGTAGAGACACCGCAGGCATCCGAGCCACAGCAAACGCCGGAAACACCGCAGACATCACAGGAACCTGAACAGAAAGAGAATAACATGTTGATCGATGGGGCAGATAGTGAGAAAAAACCGGAAATCAATATTGATGGAGCTGAGTGATGATAAAAACAGGGAGGAAGCAATGAAAAAGATACAGAGGAGTATAATTTTTGTAATAGGAATTTTACTATGGGTTATGCAGGGGCAGTCCGTATTTGCAGCAGGCAGTGCAGAATTGTTGAGCGGTACAATTGCAAATACAACGATCAGTTATCGGTTGACAGCGGATGGAACACTGACGATTTACAGCGATAATATCGAAAAAATGCCGAATTATACTGTAAACAGTACAGTGCCATGGGCAGCACAGAAAGATAAGATCAAAAAAGTACAGATCAACTCTTATTTGAAAAATATTGGAGATTATGCATTTTACGGATGCAATTCCTTAGAAAGTGTTGTGATACAGGATTCAAAACTGACAGAAATCGGAATTGCGGCGTTTAAAAACTGTACGAATTTAAAGACGATCAATATTCCGGAAACAGTAAAGGTAATCGGTACGATGGGATTTGCAAACTGTAACAGTCTGCAAAGTACAAAGAAAAGTCCGGTAAATATTCCAAAGGGTAATACAGAGATCATGGATTTTGCATTTGCAGGATGCAAATCCATGCAGTATATCAAGATTCCGGCAAGCGTGGAGATGATCGGGAATTGTGCTTTTTTTGAATGTGATTTTTTATCTGAGATAGAGATTGAAGAGGGACAGTTACAAGAAATTGGAGATTATGCTTTTACGGATTGTGAGATGGAAAGCATTGTAATTCCAACAAAGACGGGAAAAATCGGAGAATATGCATTTTCTGATTGCAAGCGGCTTGAAAAAATATGGTTTCTATATGCGAATGGAACAGATACACAGGATATTGCAGACAATATGCTGCAGGGAAGTTCACATGTCAATGCTTTGTATGTATACAGCGGGAAGAGTTATGAAAGCTGGGCAAAAAACAATGGTCTTTCCGATAAAATTACCTATATCCACAATATGTCCGGTGATAACAGCAATTACAAGGTATATTTAGGTGGAATTCCATACGGACAGTACAGTGCCGTATACAATGGACAGCAGATCAAACCGGCAGTGAAATTATATTATAGTGGAAAAGAGGTCAGTGCAGCAGATTATTCTGTTGCTTACAGTAATAATGTTAATGCCGGAAATCAGGCAGCAATACAGATCGTTGGGAAAAATGCCTACTATGGAAAAATGAGTTTGAAATTTACCATAAAGCAATATTCCTTAACCTCAAACTGCAAAATCAGTGATGTACAGAATCAGTCCTATACCGGATATGCGATCACACCGAAGATCAGTGTCATGTGCGGAAACCGTACGTTAAAAGAAAATACGGATTATACCGTGGAATACAGCAATAATAAAGAAGCAGGAGATCAGAAGGCTGTCATTACGGTAAAAGGAAAAGGCAACTATACAGGAGTGTTACAAAAGAAATTTTCAATCGTAAAAAAATCCATAGCAGGTGCTAAGATTCAGATCCATGATAAAGGCATCTATAAAAAAGGAAAAAAAGTCAAGCCAAGGGTGACGGTTACTTATCGGAATCAAACATTACAGGCAGGCAGAGATTATAAACTGAGTTATTCTAACAATAAAAAAGTATCGAAAAAGGCAGTTGTAAAACTTCAGGGAATCGGAATGTACAGCGGAACGCTGCAAAAGAAGTTTACGATCTATCCGCCAAAAGCCAATCTGGTCGTAACGAAAAAGAGTATTAAGGTAAAGAACTGGGAGAAAGATAAAGGTTTTACAATTTTATACAAATACAAAGTGGATAAAGGAAAATACTGTAAAAAGCCTGTAAATGGAAATGGACTGGCAAAGGCCTTAAAGAAACATAAAGGACATAAGATCACCATCAAGGCAGCATTAAAATGCAATGGAATCACAGGAGCTTATTCCCAGGGGAAAAAGTTGAAATGGAAATAAAGAGGGAGAGTGAAGTATGAAGAAAAGAGCAGTCATCTGGAGCAGTTTTATGGTAGTTATGCTGTTTGGTGTCTTTACGATGTTTGTAAAGGCACAGACAACAACAACCTATTATCTGAATAACAGGAATGAATTATTTCAGGGAGCACCGGCAAACAGTAACTGTGGTGAAATAGCAGCCTGTATCAAGACAACGACAGGGATTACAGGCAGTAACATCAGTTATAATGCAAGCAAAGATCAGGTAACGGTGAATGGACTGAATGCAAAAGAATTAAGAATCTATGCATCAAAATTTTATCTTACCGGAAATGAAAGCAAGGCAGATAAATTAGTATTGAATATGAGAACCGATGTGGATGGAGCAGGTGGAGTAGCATTTTCGGTGCCGTCAAATGGACTAAAGCGTAAATACAGTTGGAAGTTAGCTTCGAATATGGAATATAAAAATAACAGATTAATGAAAAACGCATTGCAGATTTCAGCAAGTTCCGCAACAATCTATGCAGCAGGGACCGGAAATACGACACAGTTAAAGGCACAGACAATTGGAAATTCCACACAGGTTGTATGGAAGAGCAGCAATACAAATATTGCAACTGTCAGCAATACAGGACTTGTAACAGGAAAATCGAAAGGACAGGTTCAGATTACGGCAACAGCAAATGGAATGACCTGTATCTGTAATGTAAATGTAATTGTGCCAAAGGTAACGGTTTCTATGTCTAATGCTTCAATTTATGCAGCGGGAAGCAGGAGCTCGTTTACGTTGACGGCAACTGTGAATGGAACAAATAAGGATGCGGTAACCTGGTCAAGCAGTAATACGGGAGTAGCGAAAGTTACAAATGGTGTTGTGCAGGGGACCGGGGCAGGAAATGCAACGATCACAGCAAGTTTTGCCGGAAGTAAGGCAACCTGTAGTGTAAACGTTATGAGACAGACCATTTCGATGTCAGGCGGAAATCCGATTTATGCCAAAGGAACCGGAAGCAGTACACAACTGACGGCAACCGTCAATGGAACCGTTGGAAATGATGCAGTGGCATGGACTTCCGGTAATACGAATATTGCAAAAGTCAGTGGTGGAAAAGTTACAGGTGTTGGAGCCGGAACTGTAACGATTACGGCAACGTCAAATGGTGTCAGCACATCTAAGAGTATCCAGGTAAAGGAGCCGACGATCAAACTGGATCGGGAAACTGCAAATATTTATCCTCCTGCAACAAAAACCGTTACATTTACGGTCACTGTGAATGGAGTGCAGGGAAACAGTGGTGTAACCTGGACATCCGGAAATACAAAGGTAGCAACCGTAAGTAATGGAAAGGTCACTGCAGTAGGTAAGGGAACGGCAACGATCACAGCTAAGGCAAATGGAAAGCTGGCAAAGGCAAAAGTTACGGTAAAAGACCCATATGCAAATGTGAGTCCAACGTCCGGTACGATAAAGGTAGGAAAAACTTTACAGCTTACAACGAATTATGCACCGGCATCAACCGGCACACCAAGTTACTCAAGCAGTAATAAAAAGGTAGCAACCGTAGATTCCAAAGGTGTAGTAAAAGGAGTAAAAGCAGGAACGGCAACGATCACAGTCAAGGTCAATGGTGTTACTGCAAAAGCTGAAATTACTGTAAAGTAAGTGAAAGTGGGAGAAAAAGAGGATGTTTGAACTGGCAATATACTCTTGGAAAAGATGTAAGAGGCTTGTCTTAAATAAAGAGAACAAAGGCAAAGAGCAGATCTGCCTTAGCAGGACAGAATATAAAATCCATGAAGATGTTATTTTGGAGTTAAAACAGGAGGGACCAGAGGCAATGTTATCTATTGCATCTGGTCAGAACCTGGTGTCAGACGGAGAACTGGTATTTGAATATGCTTTAGGAGAAGAAAATGTTTTTTCCGTGTTTACCGGATATGGTCAGGAACTGGTCATTTTAGTGAATAAAAGAGAAAGTGTTATTGCACCATTACAGAAGTATTATTCTTCTATGGTGGGAAGACTTCGTGCAGGTGTTGCGGCAGATAATGATTTTGTGATAGATCATCCATTGGTATCGGGACATCACATGGAGATAAGCTGTGAAGAGGGGGTATGGTACCTCAAGGACAGCAGTTCGAATGGAACTTATGTGAATGGCGAGAGAGTGGAGAAACGATGCAGGCTGAGTGGCGGAGAGATCATAGATATTTTTGCGGCACGGATCGTATTTGGGATTACTTTTTGTGCAGTGATAAAACAGAAAGAGCAGTCTCTTGAGACGAGTCCGAAGCTCATTCCTTTTTCAGGCGAGGGCAATGACTGGGGTCATGCTGTTGCAGAAAACAGATTTTTTCACCGTTCCCCGCGAAAGCTGAAAGCTCCGCAGATGAGTGTGGTTGCCATTGAACATCCTCCTGTCAGACAGGTAGTAGAAAAGAAACCGCTTTTTATGGTGATCGGACCATCTTTTACGATGATGATACCAATGGTATTAGGAAGTATGCTGGCTGTGTACAGCTATAAATCCTCAGGCAGCAGTACCGGGATCATGATGTATACAGGAATCATTACAGCTTGTTCCTCAGCCCTGATAGGAGTGGTCTGGGCATTGATCAATATGCGATATACCAATAAAAGCGTATTGGAAAATGAGAAAAGACGCGCAGAAAGTTATTTAGGATACATAGAAAAACAGAGGAACAGAATCCATGTATTAAAAGAAGAATTACGGCAGAGCATGATACAGATGTATCCGGATACAAAGCAATGCCTACAGTATAGTGTTCAGGCAAAAGAACTGTGGACAAGAAACCGGGAACATGAGGATTTTTTAACGGAACGAATTGGGCTTGGAGCAGGAGATATTTCAAACTATATCGAGATACCAAAGGAGCGTTTTGAGGTAGTAGAGGATGAGTTAAACCAAAAACCATATCAGTTAAAAAAAGAAGAGGCAATGCTTCCGGGGATTCCTAAGACGATCGATCTTTCTAAGGAGGGAATCGTAGGAATTGTAGGAAATAAGGAAGTAACTTTGAATATTGCAAGGATTCTGATCACACAGATAGCAGCCAATAACTGTTATACAGATGTACGGCTGGCATTTGTATATGATGAAAATAAGACGGACGAATGGAAATGCTATGGAATGCTGCCACATGTCTGGTCTGCCGGCTATCGGGTCAGATATATGGCATCTGATCCCATAGAGGCAGAAGAAGTTTTTCTATTATTAGAAGAACAGTTAAAGGAACGTGAAGTTCAGGCATGGGAGCAGAAAGAGAAGTTTGAGATACCGGTCATCCTGTTTGTTTCAGATGTTTCGCTGTTAGAGGGAGCATCCATTCAAAGGTATATATCAGCGGATGCATCCAGATATCACTTTACGGTAGTGATCTTAGCAGACAGTTATGAAAAACTGCCAAACCAATGCTCTTATGTGATAGAGGATACAGAGACATTTCAGGGAATGCATTTATTAAAAACAGATACTTATGATCCGGTACAATTTGATGAAGCTAAAGAAAGTGAAACAGAAGAATTTGTAAAAGAGTTAGCGGTAATCCGCGTCAATGAGGAAGAAGAAATGGGCGAATTGCCGGAATGTCTGACTTTTTTTGAAATGTATGGAATACATACGCTCGAAGAATTGAAAGTAGCAGAACGATGGAAAACGCATCGGACAGAGCAAAGTCTGAAAGCAGTCATTGGACAAAAGGCAGGCTGTAAAGACTGTATCTTAGATGTGCATGAGAAGTATCATGGACCACACGGACTGATCGCAGGAACTACCGGTTCCGGAAAATCGGAGACGCTTCAGACCTATATTCTGTCTCTTGCCGTCAATTACAGCCCGGATGATGTTGGATTTTTTATCATCGACTATAAGGGCGGTGGCATGGCAAATCTGTTTGAAGGTTTACCACATATGATTGGGGCAATTTCTAATCTGTCCGGAAATGAAATCCATCGTGCAATGGTTTCTATTAAAAGTGAAAACCGAAGGAGACAGACGGTGTTTAATCTTGCCGGAGTCAATAATATTAACAGTTACACGAAGTTAGTACGTTCAGGAGAAGCGGAATTACCGGTTCCGCATTTATTTATTGTAGTGGATGAATTTGCAGAATTAAAAAGAGAACAGCCGGAGTTCATGAAGGAACTGATCAGTGTGGCACAGGTAGGAAGAAGTCTTGGAGTGCATTTGATCTTAGCAACGCAGAAACCGGCAGGAACGGTAGATGAAAATATCTGGTCTAATTCTAAATTCAAATTGTGTTTAAGAGTACAGGATAAGCAGGACAGTAAAGAAATGCTTCATAAAGAAGACGCAGCGTTCATAACGCAGACCGGGCGTGGTTATCTTCAGGTCGGAAATGATGAACTCTATGAACTTTTCCAGTCAGGCTGGAGCGGAGCTGAGTATATCAAAGACAGTCAGGTCAGACAGGATTCAGAAGCTGCTATTTTAACGATGACAGGAGGGATTCTGTTAAAGAAACCAAAACAGAAGAAAGAAAAAGAAACGGCACAGGTCATCACACAGTTAGATGCTGTCCGGGATGCATTAGCCAAGATTGCAAAAGCAGAGGGATATGATAGGGATTACAGTTTGTGGATACCTCCGATCAAAAATCCACTGTTCTTAAATGAAATAGGAGAGACTAGGAAAGAACAGGATAAGGATTTCAGACTGAATGTGATCGTTGGAATGTATGATGATCCACAGAACCAGAAACAGCAGCCGGTCATTGTGGATTTTGCAGCACAGGGACATTTAGCAGTATTTGGTACGATATCCAGCGGAAAAAGTACATTTATGCAGACCTTAGCAGGAGCATTGATCAGAAAGTATACGGCAAAAGAACTGAATCTTTACATGATAGATTTTAGTAACAAGGCATTAAAATGTTTTGAAAATGCACCACAGACAGGTGGAGTAGTCTGTGAAGATGAACCGGATCGTTTAAAGAAGTTATTTTATATGTTGAATAAAAAGATTGTAGAGCGGAAAAAGCAGTTAGAAGGGATCAGCTATTCGGCTTATATCCGGTCAAAAGGTAAAAATATGCCTGCAATTCTGGTGTTATTAGATAACTATAATGGTTTTCGTGAGAAAACGGATGACTGTTATGAGGCCGACATGATAAAACTTGCACACGATGGCATGGCATATGGAATTTTTCTTGCTATTACGGCAAATAACATGGGCAGCAATGGACTGCCTAACCGGTTGGCAGACAGTATTCCAACAACATTGGCATTGGTGATGAATGACCGTTATCAGTATTCGGAAGTGCTTCGCACCGGACGCATTGATATTACACCGGATGAGCAGTTAAAAGGAAGAGGACTGGTAAAAGTGGAGGATTCCATTCTGGAATTTCAGACAGCATTAGTCGAAAATGAAACCGATGAGATGGAACGAATGTTAAAGATTAGAGCAACTTGTGAACGGTTGAAAGCAGCATGGAACGCACCGCTTGCCGTACCGATTCCGATGATTCCTAAAAATCCGGTCTGGAGTGAGTTTGAGGATTTAGAGGAAGTGCGGGCTATGTCAGATACAACAGACCTGCTTCCATTTGCTTATGATGAAAAAAGTGCTGAAATCTATGGTGTGGATCTGCGAAGAACATTCTGTTATCTTGTTTCCGGCAAAGCGAGAACCGGTAAAAAGAATATGTTGAAGATATTAGGCAGTTCAGCCGGAATGTCACATGCCCGCAGAGTGATCATTGAGCATACGGGAAATGAATTCATGCAGTATGCAAAGAGTATAGGTGCAGAATATCTGCATACACAGCAGGAACAGGCGCAGTTCTTTAGAGATCTGCTTCCAACATTTGCAGAGAGAAACCGGGTCAAAAACCGCATGAAGGAAGAGGGAGAAGAAGAAAGTACGATCTATCAGCAGATGAAAAAGTATGAGACTATTTTTGTATTTATTGCTGATCTGCATGAGTTTATAGAATCTGTTTACCAGCCGAAAGAGGATGTTATAAAAATCGGACCATTTGTAGAAAACGTTATGGAAAAAGGAAGTCTGCATAATATTTATTTTATTGCAGCAGTGGATACAAAAGATATTTCTTTCATGCGGGGAAGCCGTGCGTATGAAGCAATGATTTCGTATCATACTGGAATACAGCTTGGAGGAAATGCAATGGAAGCTGCATATTTTGATTTTTCACATCTGACCTACACGGAACAGAATAAAGGGTATAAAGCAGGTATAGGTATGATACCGCGTGATAACGATGAGAGTGGTGTGCAAAAAGTAATCATTCCACAATACAGAAAGAGAGATGTATGAAATGTTAAAACTTAGGGTGCAGATTCCGGACATAGGAAAAGAATATGATGTGCAGTGTAATGAAAAAGCATATGTAGAAGATGTGATACAGGATATATTGGACTTGATCTGCAGAAAGGAAAGCCTGCAAGTGGAAAAAGAAGAAAAACTGGCAGTTTATAGTGTACAAAAGGGGAGCTTTTTAAAAAAAAGTAAGACCTTGGAAGAGCACAGGGTGCAAAGCGGAGAGAACATTATGATTTTATAGGAGGGTGAGAATGGCAAAGATAAAGGTTGATACAACTGCGTTAGAAAAAAAATTAGGAACAATGAGTGACAAAATTAATGCTATAAAAGAAAGCATCGATGATATCGATGAAGAGATGCAGAAGGTAGAAAAATACTGGAAAGGAGATGCCAGTAAACTGTTTTTATTAAACTATGCAAAGACAGATACTTCTCTAGGTTCGATGATGGATATCCTGACGGAAAGTAAAAACGAAATGCAGGAAATCTGTAAAAAATATAATAACTGTGAACAAAGTGTCGGAGATATGATTAAAGGGATGAAGATGGAGGGATGAAAGAATGAGTAAAAAAATCAAAGCAGATATGGGAAAGTTAGAAGAAATCCAAATGATTCTAGAGAACAATGCAAAAAAGATTACTCATAATATTACACGGATAGGGGAGCTGCATAAGGAAATAGATGTCTGCTGGGAAAGTCAAATGTGGGATTCCTGCTATAAGACATATTGTGATCTGAAAAAAGAGTTAGAAGAAAATGCAAAAGAATATGAGGAATATCCGAAAAAATTGAAAGCATGTATAGAAGGATATCAGGAAACAGAAGAAGCTATCGAGTCATTGAGTCAGGAATTGCCGGCAAATGTTTTAAAGTAACAGAGAAAAAGCGGGGACAATACAAATGGCGGAATTATATGTAGATACGGAAGGCTTATTTGAGGCTGTTGGAGAGTTTGATCAGGAAATCAAAATGTGCGATCAATGTATACAGGCATTAGAAGAATGCGGGCGGGCAATACAGCGGCTGGCAGATTCAGAGCAATATCAGGCAGATTTACATAAGTTGCAAAGAAAGATAAAGTTCTGAGAAAATGTCGGGAAAATTTCAGGCAGGCACAGACAACGTTAAATGACATACGAAGATGCTATGAGCAGGTGGAGCAACAGCCATATGAACCTGATCTGGAAAAGCTGTTCTTAGTAAGTCTTGGTTCATTTGGATCATTGGGAAGTAATACGGCAGGAATTTTACAGATGTTCCAAAATGGAGTCGATAAAAAGACCCTGATCGGGATGACGAAGAGGCTGATAAAAAATTTTGGAAATCTTGCAGATGAGGCATATAAAGAGAATCCGGATTGGAAAAGGGTTTTTCGTGGAAAATATGAGATTGCAACGAAAGAAGAGAAAACCTGGTTTCGAGAATATATAAAAGATTATAAGTTTTCTTCAGAAAAAAGTGTAGGAAAAAAGATAAAGGTTGGAACAAACTGGGCAGGAGTAGCTTTTTCCGGGATTTTGAATGCCATTGATAACTATGAAGAATTTGGAACAACAAAATCCAAACGTTTTTGGGAAGAGACGTTATTGGAAACAGCATTTGAAGTTATGGAAGATATAACGGTAAGAGCAGTGGTGTCAGTTGCACTAACAGCAATATGCGGAGGAGCAACTGTAGTAGCCATATCAGCAGTGACGGTAGGAGTTATATGGGCAATAGATGTAGTTGAGGGTTATCGTTGGGAAAGAAAGTCTGGGGAACCTAAACGGGCAGCAGAAGCAGTAACAGATAGAATTTTAGATGACATAGAGTCTAAGAAAAAAGAAGGAGAATAAACGATGGAAAATTTGAAAGCAATCATCGTATTCCTGCTGTTTTGGTCAATAGCAATATGGTGTGTAAGAGTGGTTAAACGAAAACACAAGAAACAAATCATGAAATTTAGCGAAGAGTTGCCGGAGATGGAATTGGTTACAGATGAAGAGGAGAGAAAATACATCTATCAATCAATAAATGGTTCTGGAAAATTTTTGACGATTCTTATAGTGTTTGTATTTTTATTTAATTTATGGATAATGGCAGATGAAATGAAAATCATATGGAAACAATGGATGAATGGGTTGGAATTAGATTTTTGGACATTTTCAGGTTTTGGCATAATGGACTGGGTTATCGCGGAATATCTTAGCACTAAAATAGAGCGAAAACGCATATGTGAAAGTGGAGTGATAAGAAAGAAAATTGTTCATATAAAGTCATATAGAGATTTTGGTTATGGAAGTACAGAAGGTGTGATTGAAGGAAGAGAGGGAGAAATAGGAGTAAATCTTAATTGGGATGAGGACTTGCCGTTTAAACGAGATGGAGATATGGCAATGCTGGTATGGTTAGAAAATGGGGAGAATAGCTTATTACCTCGAATGAAGCCGAAAGATGAAAGTAATGTAGGAGAAGAATAAGAGATGGAAAATTTGAAAGCAATCATCGTATTCTTACTGTTTTGGTCAATAGTAATATGGTGTGCAAGGATCATTAAACGAAAACGTGATAAACAGATGATGGAATTTAGCGAAGAGTTGCCGGAAATGGAATTAGTTACAGATGAAGAGGAAAGAAAATACATCTGTAAAAATATGGTAGAAATGGGAAAATTGGAGAATCTTTTTTGGGGGTTAGTCTTTTTACTCAATTGGTGGACTATAGTAAGAGCGATAGTGGAAATATGTCAGGAATGGAGTAATGGGATAGCATATGAGTTACTTGAAATGTCACTTCTTATTGCAATTAACGGAGTTATCGCAGAAAATTATAAAACTACAATAAAGAGGAAACGCATATGTGAAAGTGGAGTGGTAAAAAAGAAAATTGTTCACATAAAGTCATATAGAGATTTTGGTTATGGAAGTACAGAAGGTGTGATTGAAGGAAGAGAGGGAGAAATAGGAGTAAATCTTAATTGGGATGAGGACTTGCCGTTTAAACGAGATGGAGATATGGCAATGCTGGTATGGTTAGAAAATGGGGAGAATAGCTTATTGCCTCGAATGAAACCAAAAGATGAAAGCAATAAAAAGGAATAAGAGAAAAATAAAGAAGAAATTGTATAAAACAGTTATGCAGCAGGGAGGAAGAAAATGTTAGCACAGGATAAATATCAGGCAGTTACAAATGAGATAGAAGAAATACAAGAAGTAAGAAAAAAAGTTGATGATATGCGTGTGAAGTTTGAGAAGATCAAAGAGAAAATAGAAAATAATTGGAGTGGGAAAAATAAGGATTCATACATAAGAAAAATAGATATTATTTATGAAAGTCTGCAACCAATACCCAAAGAGTTAGATGACCTTGTAAAAAGTTTGAAAAGCACAGCAGAATCAGAATATAAAAAGGATCTTGCAAAAGAGGAAAAACAATAACTTATCGTGTTGGAGTATATACGATACTATTTGTTGAGCTATTCATGCATCCGATACATAATTTTTTTGTATGATGTCGGAGTTTGAATATAGATAATTCTTGTAAAAGAAAATATACAGGAGAGGAGGAGTTATAGAATGGCAGCTTTTTCAGTAACAACAGCTGAAATGACAAAAAAGATTTCTGATTTAAGAGCAAAGAATCAGTCATTAAAGCAGCAGGTTTCAAAGATGAAAGAGAGTAAGGATGAGCTGAATACTACATGGGATGGAAATGCCAAAAAGAATTTTAGCTCAGCAGTAGAAAGTGATGCTGTACAGATGAATAATTTTAGTTCGTTAATTGAACAGTATTGCGCTGCACTCGAAACAATTATCAGCAGATATGAAACCACAGAAGCAAATAATGCGAGTACTGTAGCAAAACGTACATATTAAAGGGGAGGGAAGAGAATGGATATCAACCTGAAAGTATCACCGGCAGAATTGGAAGCAAAAGCAACTGATTTTAAAGGCGTTATGTCACAGATAAAAACATTAACAGATGACATGATGGCAGACGTTACCGGATTATCAAGTACATGGACAGGAGATGCATCTGCTGCATATATTAGTAAATTCAAAAAATTGCAGACAGATATGGATACTATGGGACGCATGATCAATGAACATGTAACAAATTTAACGAACATGGCAAAAGATTATACGTCAACAGAAAGTTCTAATGCATCTGCAACAGATGTATTATCAGGAAATGTAATTTCCTAACAAATAGCAGTCTCTATTGTGGTCAACTGCAATAGAGACTGTACTTATGGAGAAAAGCAGGAGGAAAAAATGAAGAATTTATTACTATTAGAGAGGATGTGGTTCTTCGAGCTAAAATGGTTCCTATGGAGAGATAGAAGAAAGAAATACGGTATGACAGAATGGCAATGTTAGTTGAACGTGAGGATATGCAGTTTTTCTTGATCCCTACAATGGAGGCAGAGAGAGACAGTGATCAGGAAGAGAATAGTGATAGGTAGTATTTTAAATATAACATAGATAGCAAAATAAGATGGGGAGGAAAGATGTCAGAATTTAGCGTAGATGCAAAAGGGTTATTTGAGGTAGTGGGAATGTTTGAGGAAATCTGTAGGGATTGTGATCAAACCGGGCAGATTTTAAGCGAAAATGTACGGAGAATACATAATATCGTAGGTAACGGCTCACCGTATGGGCAATCTTTAAAAAAGCTGGAACAGGAGATAGAAAAATTAGTGAGATGTCAGAGAAATCTGCGCAGTGCCCAAAGAGTGTTAGGCGATATAAGTAATCGGTATGATGCGTTAAGTCAGACTTTTGAACCGGACTTTAAAAGTCTGCTTTTTGGCAATCTGGAATCATTTGGAGCAGTAGGAGGAGGTTTTACAGATATTTTGGATCTTATCATAAGTGGAGGAGATTTAAAATCCATAATAGGACTTGCAGATACTCTGTGCCAGACAATGGGGGGATTTTTAGAACAGAGAGCGAAGGATGTACCGGACTATTTAGAGGTTATTAGAGGAGAGGTTAAGGCAGAAAAAAAGAAAATATCAGAACTATTAAAGAAAAACGTAAAAGAATATCAATTTTCAAGGGCTGAGGATGTGAGTGAGAAAATTAAAGCTGGAACGAAATGGGGAGGGGTGGCATTTGTAGGAATTTTAAATGCCGTTGATAATTATGAAGAATTTGGAACGATACATAGTAAACGATTTTGGGAAGAGACCTTATTGGAAACAACATTAGATGTTGTAGGAGGAACGCTGGTATCGGCAATTGTAGGTGGCTTATTGGCAGCAACAGGGATTAGTGTGGCGGGAATCGCCATAGCAGCAGTGACAGTGGGAGTAATGTGGGCTGCTGATGTTGTGTGTGGCTATGTACAAGAGGCAAAAGGAAAAGAATCTAAACGTGTAACAGAGACAATTTCAGATGTAGTTTTAGATGCAGCGAAACAGTAAAAAGAGGTAGATAAATATGGAAAAACTAAAAGTGATATTAATTGCAGTATTGATCTGGGCAGCCATTATCTGGTTTGCACGGACTATGAAGCAGAAAAGCGATGAACGATTAAAAAAAATTGAGGAAAGAATGCCGGAAATGGAACCGGTTACAGAGGAAGAGCGAGAATATATATGTGAAAATATGATAGATTTTACAACGGGCAGAAACGTATTTTTATGGGTACTGATTTTATTTAATCTGTGGATGACTATTGTTTGTGCATGGAAAACAGTAACTACAGGAATCAGTGGAGAAGTAGACTCGTTTTCTAGTAATATATGCTATTTATCTATTTTTGGAGGGGCTACTTATGGTGGTAATCTTTTGCGCAGGACATGGCTTAGAGAAAGAAAGCAATATGAAACCGGTGTATTAAAAAAGAAAATTGTCAAAATGGAGAAATATCACTATGTAGATAGCTCAAAAATCGGAACAATAGAAGGAAGGACGGCTGGAGATTTTCTGGATGTTTCTATTGCAAGAAATCTAAAGAAAATACAAGCAGATAATAACATGGCAATGTTAATTGAAAATGAAGGCAGAGATTTTTACCTGATTCCAAGGATGGAAACAGAGAAAAAATATAATCAGGAAGGAAAATAGAAGCTATGGAAAAACTAAAAGTAGTATTAATGGCAGGGTTGTTTTGGACATTTATTATCTGGTTTGCACGAACTATGAAGCGGAAAAGTAAGGAACAATACAAGAAACAGGAGGAAAGAATGCCGGAAATGGAATCGGTTACAGAGGAAGAAAGGTGTTACATATGTGAGAAGTTAGTAGATTATACGGAGGCTAAAAATGTATTTTGGTGGATAATGATTTTTTTGAACCTGTTTTTTGTGATCATATGTGCTGGGAAGACAATCAATATGGGAATAAACGGAGAAGCATTCTCACTCTTTAGTAATATATGTATGCTATCGCTTTTTATCGGAATTACATATCTTTGCCATTCCATGCGAACCTATCTTATTGAAGAGAAACGGCTCTATGAAAAAGGAGAACTGAAAAAAAGATTGTACAGGTAAAGAAATGTGGTTCTTCCAGTCAGGGTGCTTCCTATGGAGTAATAGAAGAAAGAAATACGGGAAATACCATCAATATTACTTTTCGTGGTGATGAAAGGAAAGTATACCGATATGATAGAATGGCAATGTTAGTTGAACGTGAGGATATGGAGTTTTTTTGATACCTACAATGGAAGCAGAGAGAGACAGTAATCAGGAAAAGAATAGTGAGAGTTAGTATTTTAGACATAGCATAGATAACAAAATTTATTGTAGATGCATTTTTTGATTTTATGAAACAATAAAGAGGTAGATAAAAATGGAAAAATTAAAAGAATTATTAATCATAGCACTAATTTGGGCAGTCATTATCTGGTTCGCACGGATCATGAAGCGAAAAAGTGATGAACAATCAAAAAAATTCCAGGAAAATATTCCGGAAACGGAATTGATTGACGAGGAAGAAAGAAGTTATATATGTGAGAATATAGTGAGTTTTACAACAGGGAGGAATGTATTTTTATGGTTCATCATTTTGCTTAATTTGTGGGTGACAATTAGTTATGGTTGGAAAGCAATCAATATGGCAATATTTGGAACCGCAGATGCATTTTCTAGTAATCTGTGTCCTACATCTGTTTTTGGAGGGATTGCTTATTCTACGAATCTTTTGCGTAAGGCATGGTTTAGAGAAAGAGAAAGAAATGAAACGGGGGTTTTGAAAAAGAGAATCGTTGAAGTGAAGGAATATGAACATCCTGGAGCTAACAATTGGAATGGAATTATAAAAGGAAGAAAACCCGGTATTAGCGTAAATATCTCAATTCCAAATGGTGCGTATATCATGCAGGAAGATAATAACATGGCAATGTTAATTGAAAATGAGGACGGGAATTTTTACCTGATTCCAAGGATAGAAGCAGAACGGGAAAGCAGTAAACAGGAACAATAAAAGCAAGATATCTATCCATAAATACAGTAGAAAAAAGGAGAAAAACAAAAATGAAAGTACAGGAGTTATTTCCAATAGGAAGTGTAGTCAAATTGAGAAATGGTATCAGACCACTTATGATTTTCGGTATCAAACAGACGAATTTAGAGACCAACGAGGAATATGATTACATAGGTGTTCTGTATCCGGAAGGAAATATGGGGGACAAGACGCAATTTCTATTTAATCATGAAGATATTGAGGAAGTCATCTCAAAAGGTTATACAGACGAAACATGGGAAGATTTTATAAAAAGAATGAGAGAATTTTATAAAGAAATCTAAGAAACAGAAGAAGTTGTGAAAAACGAAGGAGATAAGAGTATGAGACAGATTTGGGAGAAAGAGACAAAGTTAACAAAAGAAGAGGTGCATGAGCGGTTAGAAAAATATTTTACAGATAATAAATATATTAATGCAACAGACGAAATGGGTGTCCTCTTGTGTAATGCTTCTATGAAAAACAGATATTTTCAGATATTTTATAAAGAAGGAATCATAAGAATAGAAGGCTGGGTAAAGAAAGGAAAGAACGAACAGACAACATCCGATAAGAAAAAAGATATTTTAGGCACAGATATGCAGGCTTTTTCCAGAATGTTTTCTGATGATGGAGGAGCAGAACGAAGCTTTGAAGAAGAAAACGGCAATCATGCAGGATATGAAATGCAATTATATCTGGGCTTGCCAAAAGAGCAGCCAAGGCTGGCATGGGTAGGATTGATTCTGGCAATTATTGCAGATTTTTTGGGAAATGCAAGAGCGTGGTTTGTACTGAGTGTCGTTCTGGCAATTATAGCATTGTATTGTTCCGTAAAGGGCTCACGCTCCTCTAAACAGTCTGTAGCAGTACTGGGAATGGTTGTGTCCATGGTGTTTTTGTTGCGTGTAGTCAAAATTATAATAATGATTTTAATGTTTTAGACAAACTGTCAAGAAAAAACACTTGACACCATGTGTGCAGTTGTGTTAATCTATCCAAGGTGATAAATGATGGAAGAAAAGGTAACGCAGACATATCTCTATGATTTTTACGGTGAACTGCTCAACGAACACCAGAGAAGAATCTATGAGTACTTTGTATTTGATGATCTGTCCCTTGGAGAGATAGCAGCGGAAGAGGGAATTAGCAGACAGGGCGTTCACGATATGGTAAAGCGGTGTACGAAGACTTTAGCAGGCTATGAGGAAAAGCTGCATTTAATTGAAAAATTTCAGTCGGCGAAACAGAAAGTGGAGACCATCCATCATCTGACACAGACATTCGAAGAGAATGGAAATAAAGAAGAGCATCAGAGAGTGATTATGGAGATCGAACAGATTTCCAATCAGATATTAGAGGAGCTATAACATGGCATTTGACAGTTTATCAGAAAAACTGCAAAACGTATTTAAGGGACTGCGAAGCAAGGGCCGCCTGAGTGAAGAAGATGTCAAGGCAGCGTTAAAAGAAGTAAAATTAGCACTGTTAGAGGCAGACGTAAACTTCAAGGTGGTTAAGAACTTTGTAAAGACCGTACAGGAACAGGCGGTAGGCAGTGATGTCTTAAACGGTCTGAATCCGGGACAGACAGTCATCAAGATCGTAAATGATGAGATGGTCCGTCTGATGGGTTCCGAGACAACAGAGATCGCACTTCGTCCGGGTAGTGAGACAACCGTGATCATGATGACCGGTCTGCAGGGAGCAGGTAAGACGACAACGACTGCAAAGTTAGCAGGAAAGTTCAAACAAAAGGGTAAAAAACCATTGTTAGTAGCATGTGATGTCTACCGTCCGGCAGCGATCGAACAATTGAAGATCAACGGAGAAAAGCAGGGCGTAGAAGTCTTTGCCATGGGCGATAAGAACAGTCCGGTGGATATTGCAAAGGCAGCGGTCGAACATGCGGCGAAAAACGGCAATACCGTTGTGATCTTAGATACAGCCGGAAGACTTCATGTAGATGAAGATATGATGCAGGAACTTGCAGCGATCAAAGAAAACGTTGACGTGGCACAGACAATCTTAGTCGTAGATGCCATGACAGGACAGGATGCAGTCAATGTTGCAGGAACCTTTGATGAAAAAATAGGAATTGACGGCGTCATTTTAACAAAATTAGACGGCGATACGAGAGGTGGAGCGGCACTTTCCATTCGGGCAGTGACCGGAAAACCGATATTGTATGCAGGAATGGGTGAAAAACTTTCTGATCTAGAGCAGTTTCATCCTGACCGCATGGCGAGCAGAATCCTTGGAATGGGAGATGTGCTGACACTGATCGAGAAGGCACAGGAAGAGATAGACGAGGACAAAGCCCGTGAAATGGAGAAAAAGCTCAAAAAAGCAGAATTTGGTTTTGACGATTATTTAGAATCCATGAATCAGATGAAAAAAATGGGTGGACTTTCCAGTATCCTTAGCATGATGCCGGGTATTGGCGGAAGCCAGATCGCAGAGATTGAAAATGCGATGGATGAGAAAAAGATGGCAAGAATTGAAGGGATCATTTATTCCATGACTCCGCAGGAGCGTGCGAATCCTTCTATATTAAATCCGAGTAGAAAACGCAGAGTTGCGAATGGAGCCGGAGTAGATATCAGCGAAGTGAACCGATTGGTCAAACAGTTTGAACAGTCCAGAAAACTGATGAAACAGATGCCCGGAATGATGGGCGCTAAAGGTGGTAAAAGAGGAAGATTCAAATTTCCTTTTTAACAATATAGAAATCAATAACCTATGAGGAGGTGAAACAGATGGCAGTAAAAATCAGATTAAGAAGAATGGGACAGAAAAAAGCACCTTTCTATAGAATCGTAGTTGCAGATTCCAGATCTCCAAGAGATGGAAGATTCATCGAAGAAATCGGAACATACGATCCAACTAAGGATCCAAGCGAGTACCACGTTAACGAAGAGTTAGCAAAGAAATGGTTAGCAAATGGTGCAAAACCAACCGATACAGTAGGCAGAATCTTTAAAGAAGCCGGAATCGAGAAATAATTGGTGAGGTGGATGTGATGAAAGAATTAGTAGAAGTAATTGCGAAATCACTCGTTGATTATCCGGATGAAGTCCAGGTCACCGAGACAGAGAATGACAAAGCAGTTGTTCTCGAATTAAAGGTTGCCCAGTCAGATATGGGCAAAGTCATTGGCAAACAGGGACGTATTGCAAAAGCGATCCGTACTGTAGTCAAAGCGGCTGCATCCAAAGAAGATAGAAAAGTTATCGTAGAGATTATGCAGTAGCAGTCAGGAGTCTTAAAATTCCCGGAGAATGGGAAGTTTAGGACTCTTTTATTCTATAAACGAAAAGGAATGGAGAATTATGACAGAATTATATCAGGTGGGTGCCATTACCCAGACACATGGGATCCGTGGAGAGGTCAAAGTATTTCCAATGACCGATGATGTGTCGCGCTTTAAGAATATGAAAGAACTGATTTTAGATACCGGAAAAGAACAGATCGTGTTAGAAGTGACAAGTGCAAGACCGCAAAAAAATCTGGTCATTCTAAAATTTAAAGGAATAGATAACATCAATGATGTGGAAAAATATAAAGGCTGTGGATTGTTTGTAACCAAAGAGAACCGTGTAAAATGCAAAAAAGACGAATATTTTATTGCGGATCTGATCGGTCTGCGTGCCATAGACGAAGAAGGAGAAGCCTTTGGAACCATCAGTGATGTGATACAGACCGGGGCAAACGATGTTTATGTTGTAACGACAAAGCAGGGAGAAGAAGTGATGATCCCTGCGATCAAGGACTGTATATTAGAGGTGTCCGTGGAAGAACAGGATGGACAGGCAGGCTATGTCAGAATACATCTGCTGCCGGGACTATTAGATCTGAACAACAATCGTAAATAATAGGAGAAGACATGAGATTTCATATATTAACCCTGTTTCCTGACATGGTGGAGCAGGGACTTCATACCAGTATTATTGGAAGAGCAGTTGAAAAAGGACTGCTGGCCATTGAAGCGGTCAATATCCGTGATTATACCTTAGACAAGCATAAAAAAGTGGACGATTATCCCTATGGGGGCGGGGCAGGCATGGTGATGCAGGCACAGCCGATCTACGATGCTTATTTATCCATCGTAGAAAAAATCGGATATCGTCCAAGGACCATCTATTTAACTCCGCAGGGACCGCTTTTTGCACAGCAGGCAGCAAAAGAGTTTGCATTAGAGGAAGATGTGATCCTGCTCTGCGGACATTATGAGGGAGTAGACGAGCGTGTCCTAGAGGAGATCGTAACCGATTACATTTCCATAGGAGATTATGTACTGACCGGAGGAGAACTTCCGGCAATGGTCTTAGTCGATGCCATCTCCCGTATGGTTCCGGGAGTGTTAAAAAATCAGGAATCCGGTGAAACCGAATCTTTAGAAGGCAATCTGTTAGAATACCCGCAGTATTCCAGACCGGAGGTGTGGCGGGAGAAAGCCGTTCCGCCGATCCTGTTATCTGGAAATCATCAAAAGGTAGATGAGTGGCGAAGAGAACAGTCCATCTTACGCACCAAAGAAAGAAGACCGGATCTGTTTGAGCGGGCAGAATTAAGTGAGAAAGAACGAAAAGTATACGGAGAGGAATAGGTCAGAATTATTCTCTGAAATATAAAATAGAAGAAAAACACAAAAAAATCACAAATATCAGTTGACAAAGAAAAACAACGGTGCTATCTTAAGTACATAGATATTAGCACTCCACTTAAATGAGTGCTAACAAACCTCAGAAGGTCAGGTGAGATCATGGAGATGCTCGATGAGAGAAAGACAAAAATCTTAAAAGCCATCATCCGTAATTATTTAGAGACAGGAGAACCGGTTGGTTCAAGAACCATTTCAAAAGATTCGGATTTGAATTTGAGTTCAGCAACCATTCGTAATGAGATGGCGGACTTAGAAGAGATGGGCTATATATTGCAGCCGCATACCTCGGCAGGCAGGATTCCTTCTGACAAAGGTTATCGTTTTTATGTCGATCACCTGATTGAGGAAAAAGATAACGAAGTCACACAGATGAAGGAGTTCATGATAGAACATACCGAGAAAGTGGAGCAGGTATTAAAACAGGTAGCAAAGGTACTTGCAACAAATACCAATTATGCAGCGATGATCAGTGCTCCAAGCTATCAGAAGAGCCGGGTAAAATTCATCCAGTTATCACAGGTAGATGATGAACAGATTCTTGCCGTTATCGTAAGAGAGGGCAACATCGTAAAGAACAAGATCATTTCCGTGGGTGAGCCGCTTGGAAATGAAAGACTTCTGAAGCTGAACATCCTGTTGAATTCCAACTTAAACGGTCTTTCCATAGACCAGATCAATTTAGGAATGATCTCTTTATTAAAAGAACAGGCAGGGATAGACAGTGGAATCGTCAGTGATGTCTTAGATGCAGTAGCAGAGGCGATCGGTGAGGATGAAGATTTACAGATTTATACCAGCGGAGCAACAAACATTTTTAAATATCCGGAACTGAGTGATTCGAAGAGTGCCAGTGAGCTGATCGAGGCATTTGAAGAAAAACAGGAATTAGCAAGCCTTGTATCTGAAACCTTAAACTCAGAAGAGAATACGGGAATTCAGGTTTATATAGGAAATGAAACCCCGATTCAGACCATGAAAGATTGCAGCGTAGTCACCGCAACTTATGAATTAGGAGAGGGAATACAGGGAACCATTGGAATCATCGGTCCAAAGCGAATGGATTATGAGAATGTAATGGATAACCTGAAAAATTTGAAAGTGCAGTTGGATGATATCTTTCGAAAACCGAAAGATTAGCATAGAGAAAGGTGGAACATCATGGCAGAGAATAAGACAGAGAAAGAAATCTTAGAAACAGATACTGTCAACGAAGAAGCCTCTTCAGCAGAAGAGGAAACCAAAGAAGCCGGCAATGAAGCTTCCGCAGGCGAAACAGAAGCCAAAGAAGCAGAGGAAAAGGCGGATAAGAAAGTAGAAAAGAAAGAGAAAAAGGCAAAGAAGAAAAAAGATAAGAAAGACGAACAGATCGAAGAACTTCAGGATCGGGTCAGACGCCAGATGGCAGAGTTTGATAACTTCCGTAAGAGAACGGAAAAAGAAAAAGCCCAGATGTTTGAAGTCGGAGCTAAGAGTATTATCGAAAAGATACTTCCGGTCATAGACAATTTTGAAAGAGGACTCGCAAGTATCCCGGAGGAAGAAGCAGGAAGTGCTTTTGCCGATGGAATGAACATGATATATAAGCAGCTCATGAATGAGTTAGAGCAGGCTGGTGTAGCACCAATTGAAGCAGTTGGCGAAGAATTTGATCCGGAATACCACAATGCAGTGATGCAGGTGGAAAATGACGAATTAGAATCAGGAACCGTTGCACAGGAATTACAAAAAGGCTACACATACCGTGACAGTGTGGTAAGACACAGCATGGTAGCAGTCGTACAGTAAGCAGCAAAGAAAGAATTCATATATATTTAGGAGGAATGACTTATGAGTAAGATTATCGGTATTGATTTAGGAACAACAAACAGTTGTGTAGCAGTTATGGAAGGTGGTAAACCGGTTGTTATCGCAAATACAGAAGGTGCAAGAACCACACCATCCGTTGTAGCATTTACAAAGACGGGGGAAAGACTTGTCGGAGAACCTGCAAAACGTCAGGCAGTTACCAATGCAGAAAAAACAATCTCTTCTATTAAAAGAGAGATGGGTACAGATTACAAAAAAGAGATCGATGGCAAAAAATACAGCCCACAGGAAATCTCAGCAATGATCTTACAGAAATTAAAAGCAGATGCAGAAGGATACTTAGGAGAAAAAGTATCAGAAGCAGTTATTACCGTACCTGCATATTTCAACGATGCACAGCGTCAGGCAACCAAAGATGCCGGCAAGATCGCAGGCTTAGAAGTAAAACGTATCATCAACGAGCCTACAGCAGCAGCATTAGCTTATGGACTTGACAATGAAAAAGAGCAGAAGATCATGGTTTACGACTTAGGTGGTGGTACATTCGATGTTTCCATTATCGAGATCGGTGACGGTGTTATCGAAGTATTATCTACATCCGGTAACAACAGACTTGGTGGAGATGATTTCGACCAGAAGATCACAGACTGGATGTTAGACGAGTTTAAGAAAGCAGAAGGCGTAGACTTATCTACTGATAAGATGGCACTTCAGAGATTAAAAGAAGCAGCAGAGAAAGCAAAGAAAGAGTTATCCTCTGCAACAACAACAAACATCAACCTTCCGTTCATTACAGCAACAGCAGAAGGACCAAAACATTTTGATATGAACTTAAGCCGTGCAAAATTCGATGAGTTGACACACGACTTAGTAGAAAAGACAGCAGAACCTGTTCAGAACGCATTAAGAGATGCAGGACTGACAGCAGCAGATTTAGGTCAGGTACTCTTAGTTGGTGGTTCTACAAGAATCCCGGCAGTACAGGATAAAGTAAAACAGTTAACAGGTAAAGAGCCAAGCAAATCCTTGAACCCGGATGAGTGTGTTGCACTTGGTGCATCTATCCAGGGCGGTAAATTAGCAGGAGATGCCGGCGCAGGTGAGATCCTCTTACTGGATGTTACTCCACTGTCCTTATCCATTGAGACAATGGGTGGTATTGCAACTAAGTTAATTGAGAGAAATACAACGATCCCTACAAAGAAGAGCCAGACCTTCACAACAGCAGCAGATAATCAGACAGCCGTTGATATCAACGTAGTACAGGGTGAGAGACAGTTCGCAAGAGATAACAAATCCTTAGGACAGTTCCGTTTAGATGGAATCCCACCGGCACGTCGTGGTGTACCGCAGATCGAAGTAACTTTCGATATTGATGCAAACGGTATCGTAAATGTATCTGCAAAAGATTTAGGAACAGGAAAAGAGCAGCATATCACAATCACAGCAGGTTCTAATATGTCTGATGATGATATCGAAAAGGCAGTCAAAGAGGCAGCTGAATTCGAGGCACAGGATAAGAAGAGAAAAGAGGCAATTGATACCAGAAATGATGCAGATGCTTTCGTATTCCAGACAGAAAAAGCATTAGAGGAAGTAGGTTCATCCCTTGATGCAGCAGATAAGTCAGCAGTAGAAGCAGACTTAAATGCATTAAAAGCAATGGTAGAAGCACATCAGAATGCAGAAGATATGACAGATGATCAGGTTGCAGAGATGAAAGCAGCAAAAGAGAAACTGACAGAGAGTGCACAGAAAGTATTTGCTAAGATGTATGAGCAGGCTCAGCAGGCACAGGGTGCAGGTCCGGACATGGGAGCGGCAGGTCCTGATATGGGCAGTGCAAATGCAGGAAGCAATGCAGATGATGATGTAGTAGACGCAGATTATAAAGAGGTATAAAAGCAGGCAAAAATACTGTAGCAGACAGTGAGGCAGGCTTTAGAGGAAAAGGGTTGGCGGCATCTGCCGTCAGCCCTTATACACGATAAAAGAAGGAACAGATTATGGCAGAACAGAAAAGAGATTATTATGAAGTCCTCGGCGTCGAAAAAAATGCCGATGATGCAGCAATCAAAAAAGCATATCGTGCATTGGCAAAAAAATATCATCCTGACATGAATCCGGGGGATCAAGAGGCTGAAAAGAAGTTCAAAGAGGCGTCCGAGGCATATGCAGTACTTAGTGATCCTGAAAAGAGAAAACAGTATGACCAGTTTGGTCATGCAGCCTTCGAAGGTGGTGCAGGCGGAGCCGGTGGATTTGATTTCTCAGGCATGGATTTTGGCGATATATTTGGTGATATATTTGGTGACTTCTTCGGAGGAGGGACTTCCAGGAGAGGACCGGACAATGGACCAAGACGAGGAGCAAATTTACGCGCAAGAGTGCGTATTACATTTGAGGAAGCAGTTTTCGGCTGTGAGAAACAGATCGAGATCACATTAAAAGATGAGTGTACCACCTGTGGCGGTTCCGGTGCGAAACCGGGAACAAGCAAAGACACCTGTCCAAAATGTGGTGGAAAAGGAAAAGTTATGTACACCCAGCAGTCACTCTTTGGTATGGTACAGAATGTACAGACCTGTCCGGAATGTGGTGGAACAGGACAGATCATCAAAGAAAAATGTAAAGACTGTCATGGAACAGGCTATATTGCAAAGAGAAAGAAGATCAGTGTTATGATCCCGGCAGGAATTGACAATGGTCAGAGCGTGCGCATCCGTGATAAAGGTGAGCCGGGCATCAATGGCGGTCCAAGAGGCGACCTGTTAGTAGAAGTTATGATCAGCGGTCATCCGATCTTCCAGAGACAGGATACCAACCTTTATTCTACAGCACCAATCTCTTTTGCACAGGCAGCACTTGGTGGTGAAGTCCGTATCAGTACCATAGATGGGGATGTCTTATACGATGTGAAACCGGGAACACAGACAGACACAAGAATCCGGTTAAAAGGAAAAGGTGTGCCGTCGCTTCGAAATAAGAATGTCCGTGGTGACCACTATGTTACCTTAGTGGTACAGGTGCCGACAGGCTTAAGCAGTGAGGCAAAAGAGGCATTGCGTAAATTTGATGAGGTCAGTGGCAATTCCTTAAACAGCCAGAATGGGGCAGCCGGAAATAAAGAAAAACCGGAAAAATCAAAGAAAAAAGGATTTATGGGAAAAATCAAAGAAACCTTAGATGATATTTAAAGATATTTAAGATCACATAAAAAATTCCATACAAAACATGCAGTCAGTGCCAAGGGCAGGATTCCTAGGAGTCACACCTTGGCACTTGCTATTTTATTTTAGATAGTATAAAATTAGGTGGAATAGCAAAAATGCACAAAGTATGCAAAGCGGCGGGTCAGGCGAAGATACAAAGGAGCGGATAGCATGGGAAAAGCTCAGAATAGCAATGCCGAGCATTTTCAGCAATGGTGCTTTCAGGAAACCGCAAAGTTAGAACGGAAGAGGAAAGAACTAGAGCGGGAAGAAAAACTGTTAGAACAGGAAAAAAGTCTTTTGAATATGAAGTTAGATATTCTGAAAGAAGAATACCGTAAGTTAGCGGATGAAAAAGAACAGTTCAAGCGCGAAAAGCAGTATCATGCATGGGAAGAGCAGAAGCGTGAACAAAAAAAAGAGCGGAAGACCTATGAGAGCGAAAGCACGCTGACCATGAAACCGGAGCTGTTTTTTCGGGGCGTTGGAAATGAGCTGATGTTAAAAAAGCGTTATAAGGATCTGATCAAAATATATCACCCGGACAATGTGGCGGGCGATACCAGAACTGTTCAGGAGATCAATAAAGAATATGAGAAAATGAAACAATTGTTTTTATAAAGATTAGGGTGTCAAAAGGCGGTTTCAAGTTTTTTGATCGGCAACTTGCACAAAGCCAAGTCTATTTTGTTCCGTTGTACGAAAATAAGAAAATCTAAGTCTGCCTGAGTCAG